>Ga0209572_1000066_pt1 | contig 250158 bp, 231 predicted proteins | sample EBPBio232012_DNA_FD_185867 | JGI IMG/M metagenome (GOLD analysis project Ga0209572, IMG submission 185867) | Wastewater treatment Type I Accumulibacter community from EBPR Bioreactor in Madison, WI, USA - Reactor 1_1/23/2012_ DNA (SPAdes)... | ecosystem: Engineered > Bioreactor > EBPR >... | reverse complement strand
CGCTCCTGCTCTGCCCTGAGCAGTTCGCGCCGCTCCATCAGCACGCGCCCCCAGCGGTCGGGTGCCGAGTCCATGAAGATGCCAAAGGCGGGGAAGTCGACCTGCGGGTTCTGCTCACCGGCGTAGATCTCCAGCCGAGGGTCCAGCATGAACTTCGTATCACCCTGCAGCCAGGCGCTCTCATACGCAAAGGAGGCCGGCACCACCGTCTTCACCAGGTTCTGGTAGAGCCGTCCTACCAAGCAGGTTGGCTCCAGCTCCGCCGCATCGAGCCAAACTTCCCAGACTTCACGGGTAGCCATCTCGGGTCGTTCCGTCCTGCACCGTGGTGGGCACCGAAGCGACAGGATGCTCAGCACGCCTCGCGCCCAGAAGCTCGATGTCCTGGAGCTTGCGGCCGAGCGCGTCGTCGGCAGCAAGCATGTCGATGTCGCTGTCCAGCCCCAGCACGCGCAACGCCTTCATGAAGGTGCCCATGGCTATGGTGGCGTCGCCCTTCTCCATGCGCCGCAGCGTTTCGCGCGAGATGCCCATGCGCTCAGCGAACAGTTCGGTACCCAGTTTGCGCCGCTCGCGGGCAAGTCGCAGGCGCAACCCCAGCGCGTTAAGTTGGCGCTGCAGCCCCGGGAAAGTGGGCAATGTGGACTTCGGCATGACCCATATATTAGCCTTAGTCCCGCAAGATGGCAAGTTTATGTGGCATCTTCGATCTGAAGAGGATGAGTCCAGCTTACACGTCCGCACATATATTGGACAATTTTACTCATCATGGCCATCTTTTATGGCACCAACGCTAACGACCGACAGTTGCCGTCTCGAGCGGGCGGCGGACTTGCGCGTCGGGCAAACTCCTGACGAAGCGCCTTCCGCGTGAGCGCTGCCGCGTATCGGCGCTTCTCGTCCGGCGTGAAGGGTCGCAAGGGCGGAACCGGCACCGGCTTGCGCTCGTCGTCCACAGCGACCATCGTGAAGAAGCAGCTGTTGACGTGGCGCTGCTGATGGGAGCGGATCTCCTGCGCCACTACCTTGATCCCGACCTCCATCGAAGACGTGCCCGTATGGTTCACGGCGGCAAGTAAAGTCACCAGCTCGCCGACATGCACCGGTTGCCGGAACATGACCTGGTCCACGGACAGGGTCACCACATAGCGGCTCGCATAGCGGCTGGCGCATGCGTAGGCGACTTGGTCGAGCAACTTGAGGACGTTCCGCCATGCACGTTGCCCGCGAAGTTAGCTGTATCCGGCGTCATGAGCACCGTCATCGTCAGCTGGTGGGCTGGCAGGTCCATCGATTGACCTTGGTGGCGTTTCAGGCGGCGGGGGCCACCGACGCGCCTTCGATCCCGTGCCTCGCCAGGGCCTGCGCCACGAACCCTTCAGCCTTCGCCCTCTCGACGAAACGGCGAAGCTCCTGGGCCGCCTCGTCGCCCTTCGCCTTCGGAGTCCCCATGGCTTGCCGGATGACCATGAACCGGCCGGGTAGCAATCGCAAGCCACCGATTCGCCGGGCATCGCCTTCGAGTTGCTGACGAACGCCGGCCGCCACGTCCGCGCGATGCTCCAAGAACCAGTCCACCACTGCCGGTGAGGTGGGGGCACGAGCGATCGTCGCGTGCTTCAATTCGCGCGTCAGGAAGAGGTCGTACGCACTGCCCTTGCCAACGACCACGGTGATGCCTTCACGCTCCACCTGCACATTGGTTTGGAGCGGCGACGCATCGGCCACCAGATAGCAACCCTCGATCAGCACGTAGGGCGCGGTGAAGGCGATCTGTTCGCCCCTCAAGGGGTCCACCGCGAAGAACCCCACATCCGCCTGCCCGGCCGCCACGCCTTCCACGGATTTGCCCGCAGCGTCGTACACGACCAGTTCGAGCGGCACGCCCAGTTCGGATGCCAGTCGCGTGGCGAGGTCCACCGAGACACCCGCTGGCCGGCCCGTACCTGCTTCCTTGTGCGCAAGGATCGGATTGCCGAGGTTGATGGCAGCACGCAGCACGCCACCGGTGGTCAGAGGGGACATCACGCAGCCTTCCCGTTCAAGTGCCGTTGCAGGATGTACGGGATCACGCCACCGGCCTGCATGAGTTCCACGTCGAGCAAGGTCTCCAGCGCGGCGACCGCCTCGAAGGTCTCGACCCCGCCGTGCTTCCGATGGACACGGACCGGCACCGAGGCTCTCACGCCGATGCGGCCTGCAGCCGCATCGATCTCGATGCGGTCGCCCGGCTGGATCTGCAGGCGCTGCGGGTGCGCCTCGGGCGGCAGGCGCAGCGGCAGGATGCCCATGCCCACGAGGTTGGACCGGTGGATGCGCTCGAAGCTGCTGGCCAGTACGGCGCGGATGCCGAGCAGCCGCTGCCCCTTCGCCGCCCAGTCGCGCGACGAGCCAGTGCCGTAGCGCTCGCCTGCCAGCAGTACCACCGAGCGGCCTTCCGATCGGTAGCGCCCGGCGGCCTGCCACAGGGGCATCACGTCCCCACTGGGCGCGTGCAGCGTGTGCGCCACCGGCAGGTCCGGCTGCAGCAGGTTGCGCAGCGACTTGCTGTGGAAGGCAGCACGCATCATCACTTCCCAGTTGCCACGGCGGGACGCGAACACGTTCAGATCCGACCGGTCTTCGCCACGCTCGACGAGGTAGGCCGCCACCAGGCTGTCCGGCGGGATCGCGCTGGCTGGGGAGATGTGGTCGGTGGTGACGTCGTCGCCGACGACGAGCAACGGCCACGCCGTGTAGTGCCCCAGCTGGCTGCCTTGGTCGCCCGATGCGAACGGCGGGCGCCGCAGTGCGTTCGACGCCGGGTCCCAGGGGAAGCGAGCCGAATGCGGCGCCTCCAGCGCCTGCCAGGCCGGGTTGGCCGCTGCCATGCGGAAGGCGCGTCCGAAGTCTTCGGGCCGCGTCGCGAGCGCCACATGCTCGGCCACATTCTCTGGACCGGGCCATAGCTCCCTTAGGTACACCGGCTGTCCATCGCTGGCGACACCGATCGGCTCGGCCGTCAGGTCGCGCTCGGCGTCACCTGCCAGCGCGAAGGCGACGACCAGCGGCGGCGACATCAGGAAGCCCAGGTCCAGGTCCGGGTGCACACGGCCGGGAAAATTGCGGTTGCCGGACAGCACGGCCACCGGGCGGATGCTGCCCGCATCCATCGCGGCGCGAATCGGGGTAGGGATCGGCCCGGGATTGCCGATGCAGGTGGCGCAGCCGAAGCCGACGATGTCGAAGCCCACGGCCGCCAGGTCGTCGCGCAGGCCGGAGCGTTGCAGGTACTCGGCGGCGGCTGGCGATCCCGGGCTGAGCGAGGTCTTCACCCAGGCCGGCAGGCGCAGCCCGCGGCGGCGCGCTTCGCGTGCCAGCAGACCGGCTGCGATCAGCTGCGCCGGGTCCGACGTGTTGGTGCAGCTCGTGATCGCGGCGATGGCGACCGGGTGGCGCGGCATCGCGCCGTCGCGCCGGGCCGGCTCGAAGTGCTCGGCCGCCAGCGTGCGCTTGACGTCGGCAACGGGCAGCAGGTCCTGCGGGCGGCGGGGCCCGGCGACATGCATCCCGACGCTGGCGAGGTCGATCTCTACGAGACACGTGTAGCGCGGTGTCGCGTTCGGCTCGAACCACAGGCCATTGCGCTGCGCGTACCGGCGGACGAGTTCGACGGCGGACTCGTCGCGCCCGGTGTCGCGCAGATAGGCCAGCGTGTGGTCGTCGACCGGGAAGTAGCCCGTCGTGGCCCCGTACTCCGGGGCCATGTTCGCCACCACGGATCGCTCGCCCGCGGTCAGGCTGGCGACGCCGGGACCATGGAACTCTACGAACTCGCCCGCAACGCCGATGCCGCGCAGACGCTGGGTCACGGTCAGCGCCAGGTCGGTGGCGGTGGCGCCGGCAGGCAGCCGGCCGTCAAGGCGCACACCGATCACGTCGGGAATGCGCAGCATCGTCGGCATGCCGAACATCACCGTCTGCGCTTCCAGGCCGCCCACGCCCCAGCCGAGCACGCCGATGCCGTTGATCATCGGCGTGTGGCTGTCCGTGCCGAGCATCGTGTCCGGCACGGCCCAGGCGCGGCCATCGCGCTGCTGTCGGGCGACGACGGTCGCCAACTGCTCCAGGTTGATCGTGTGCATGATCCCGGTGCCCGGCGGGTTTACGCGCACGCCCTGTAGCGACGCCGCGGCCCAGCGCAGGAAGCGATAGCGCTCGGCGTTGCGTCGCAACTCGTGGTCCAGGTTCCGGGTCACCGCATCGGGCTGCGCGTAGACCTCGACGGCGAGCGAATGGTCGACGGACACGTCGACCGGCAGCACCGGGTTCAGCGCTGCCGGGTCGCGGCCGGCTTCGGCCAGCACGTCGCGCATCGCCGCGATGTCGACCAGCGCCGGCGTGCTGGTGGTGTCGTGCATCAGCACGCGGTCGGGCTGGAACGCGACTTCGGCTTCGCTGGTGCAGCGCTCCGGCCACGCCAGGAGGGCGGCGATGGCTTCCGCGCGTTCGGTGCCTTGCATGTTGCGGGCCGCGTTCTCCAGCAGCAGCCGCAGCACCACCGGCAAGGCAGGCAGGCGGTCCCCTGCCAGCGCTGGCAGGTCGATGATCTGCAGCGTCTCCGAGCCGACGTCGAGTGCGGCCGTCGGCACGTCACGGTCCATGGCGCTGCTCATCGGGAGCTGCTGGAGAAGACCATCGTCACGGGGCTGCCCGCCTTGACCGCGTGACCCGTGGGCGACAGCCGACCCGAGGTGCGATCGACGTGGAACGCCACGATGGTGTCGGAGTCCTCGTTCAGTGCGTACAGCAGGCGACCGTCGGGGCTGAGCGTGAAGAAGCGCGGGGTCCGCCCGCCGCTGGCATCGGCGCCCGCGAGGGTCAGCAGGCCGTCCGCCTCTGCGATGCGGAACACGCCGATGCTGTCGTGGCCGCGGTTGGACACGTACAGCGTGCGGCCGTCTGCGTCGATCGTGATGCCGGCGGCGCGGCTGTTGCCGGTGAAGGTCGTCGGCAACGACGACAGCACCTGCAGCGGTTCCAGCGCGCCGGATTCGGCATGCCAGCGATAGGTCGTCACCGTCGAATCGAGTTCATTCACTACGTATGTCAACGATCGCGTCGGATGGAAAGCGAGGTGGCGCGGGCCTGCGCCTTCGCGGGTGACCGCAAATGGCACATCCGCGGGCACCAGGGCGCCACCGATGAAGCGGAAGCTGAAGATCCGGTCCAGCCCCTTGTCCGGCACGACCACGAAGCGCCCTGACGGATCGAACGGATTGAAGTGGGGCTTGGACTGCTGTTGCTCGACGCGGTGCGGGCCGATCGGTCCACTCAGAGGAACGAGCTGTGACAGCGGCTGGAGTGAGCCGTCCGCCGCCACCGGCAGCACCGCAAGGCTGGACCCGATGTGGTTGGACACGACCAGGAAGCGCCCGCTCGGGTCGAAGGCGAGGTGCACGGGGTTCCTGCCCTGCGTGCTCTGTCGGTTCAGGAAGCGCAGTCGGCCGCTGTCGCGGTCGATCGCGAACGCGCTGACCTCGGACTCGTCGCCATGCACCGTGTATAGATGTCGCCCGCCGGCGCCGAGCGCCAGGTACGACGGGTTCACGAGATCGCCGACGACCTGGACGCGCTCCAGTGCACCCGTCGCGGTGTCCATGCGGTACACGCTGATGCCTTCCCCACGGGCATTGCGTTGCCGCGTGGTGCGGCTTCCCACATAGGCGTACATCCAGGTTCCTCTAGTGAAGCACGACGTGGTTGCACTGTAGGCAAGTCGCACCCAGATGAAAATTGAGCAAGCGCCACGGCTGCGTTCTCGGAGCGAGAACGCGCTGGCCTGTCGGGTCTGTCAAGGCGCGTTCTGGGTCGCTGACTGTCGCAGGTGGTCCAGCAGCGTGCGCGCGATGGGGCTCAGCTGCTCCGGGTCGCGCACTATCAACTGCATCTGTCGCACAGCCCAGGGCTCCTTCAGCGAAACGACGACCAGGCGCCCCGCAGCAGCATGGGGCTCCAGCACGCCCTCCGGCAGCATGGTGATGCCCAGGCGCGTTTCGACCAGACGGCACATCGCGTCGAAGCTGCTGGCCTGAACCCGCTGTTGCAAGGTCACGCCGACGGAGCGCGCTGCGTCCGCCAACAGTGCCGACAGCGAACTTTCGGCGTGCGGTCCGACAAACGCGTGCTGCGCGGCTTCGGAAAAGGTGATTGCCTTGCGCCTGGCCAGTGGATGGCCATTGGGAACACCGATGACCAGGCGGTCCGCGTGATACGGGAAGGTTGCCAGTCCGGCGGCGGGGGTCTGGCTGGCGATGACGCCGATTTCCGCCGCGCCGCTGGCGACGCCCAGCACCACCGCTTTCCCTGTGTGTTCCTCGAGGGCTATGTTGACCAGCGGGTAGCGGCCCAGGAACGACTCCAGTTCCTCCGGCAGGAACTGCGTCAAAGCGGATGCCACTGCGTACAGCCGCACGTGGCCCTTCACCCCGGCGGCGTACTCCCCCAGTTCGACGTCCATGCGCTGCATCAGTTGCAGCATCTGGCGGGCATGATGCAGCAGCGACTGGCCGGCCGGGGTCAGCGTTACGCCACGCGGCTGCCGTTGAAGCAGGGGTGTGCGCACGATGTCCTCCAGTTCGGCGATGCGTTTGCTGATGGCCGAGACGGCCAGATGCTCGCGCTCGGCCGCCCGCGTGAGGTTACCGCACTCGGCCACGGCGACGAAGAGCTTCAGGCTGGTCAGGTCGTAGCGCATAGCCGCAAGCGTAGCGCGGTTTCGCCAAACGAGAACGGTCGCTTGGCGAGACTTCAATTTACCTCTGCCACAGCGCTGCCTACGATGCCTTCAAGCGCTTGGCAAGGGCGCATGGAGACAATCTTGACCCAAATGCCCCGTCGCATGCGCCGGCTCAGCCTGGCCCTGATCGCATGCACGCTCCCTTTGGCCGCCTACTCACAGGATGGCAACTACCCAAACAAGCCGATCACGATCATCGTGCCGTTCTCCGCTGGCGGCGGTGTCGACGTGATGGCCCGGCTGCTTGCGGAGAGGCTTCGCCTTACGCTCGGGCAGCAGGTCGTGGTGGAGAACAAGGCCGGCGCCAGCGGGATGCTGGGCGCACTGGCGGTGGTGCGCGCGCCGGCTGACGGCTACACCTTGCTGCTGGGCTCTGCCGGCGAGACGGCCATCAACCCGTACATCTACAGGTCGAAGATGCAGTACGGGCCCGAGAAGGATCTCGCGCCGATCACCGCGGTCGTGAAGGTGCCCAATGTGCTGGTGGCGTCGTCGCAGGCGCCGTTCAAGACAACTGACGAATTCGTCGCCCACGCAAAGAAGAACCCAGGCAAGCTGTCCTACGCTACCAGCGGCGTCGGCAATCCCCAGCACCTGAACGGCGAACTGCTGGAGGAGATGGCCGGCATCCACATGGTGCACGTGCCATACCGCGGTGCGTCGGGCCAACTGGTCGACGTGGCTGCGGGCAATGTGGACCTGACCTTCGTCAGCATGACGGCGGCCGCACCCTTCCTCAAGGACGGCCGGGTGAAGGCCATCGCCGTCACGTCGGCGAAGCGCGCGCCCTTCGCGCCGGACGTGCCAGCGCTCGCCGAGAGCAAGGCTGTTCCCAAGTACGCGCTGGAGAACTGGTTCGGCCTCTTCGCGCCCGCCGCGACGCCGGCGCCGGTGATCGCGAAGATCAATGCCGCCGTCGTGCAGGCGCTGCAGCAGCCCGATCTCGCCAAGCGCATGGCCGAACAGGGCGGCATCCCGTCGCCGATGAGCCCGGCCCAGTTCAAGGACTTCATCAAGACGGAGTCGGCGCAATACGCCCGCATCGTCGAGTTCGCCAAGATCACGCCGGACAACTGAATCCGGTCGCACTCAACCCCGTCAGGAGACTTGTAATGATCCTAACCCGCCGGGCGGCCGTGGCCGCTGCGATCACCCTCTTCGCCTGCGCCAGTTCAGGCTTCGCGCAGACCCCGCTGGAACTGAAGATCACGGCGCCCGCGGGCGCCGGCGGCGGCTGGGACAGCACCTCGCGTGCGATGCAGCAGGCCATGACCGCGACGGGCGCCGCAAAGAGCGTGCAGGTGGTCAACGTGCCGGGTGCCGGTGGCACCGTGGGCCTGGCGCAATTCGTCAACAACGCCAAGGGCGATGGCAACCAGCTGATGATGATGGGCGTGACGATGGTGGGCGCGGTGCTCACCAACAAGGCGCCCGTGACGCTGGACCAGGTCACGCCGATCGCCCGTCTCACGCAGGATGCACTCGTGGTCGTCGTGCCGGCCTCGTCACCGTTCAAGACGCTGGCCGACCTGGCCGCGGCGCTGAAGGCTGACACCTCGAAGGTCGTATGGGCCGGCGGTTCGGCCGGCGGCGCCGACCACATCCTGGCGGCACTCGTTGCACGTGCGGCCGGCGGTGACGCGGCGAAGACGAACTACGTTCCGTTCTCCGGCGGCGGCGAAGCGCTCGCCGAGATGCTGGGCGGCCGTGTCAGCGCGGGGGTGTCGGGCTACAACGAGTTCGAGAGCCAGATCAAGGCCGGCAAGCTGCGCGCACTGGCGTTGTCCTCCGGCAAGCGCATGCCAGGCGTGGACGTGCCGACGCTGAAGGAACAGGGCATGGACGTGGAGTTCGTGAACTGGCGCGGTGTCGTCGCGGCGCCCGGCATCAGCCCGGCGCAGAAGACGGCTCTGTCGGCCGCCGTGGCCAAGACGGTCAAGTCCGACGAGTGGGCCAAGGTGCTGAAGGCTCGCGGTTGGGAGGACTTCTACGCGGACGCCGACGGCTTCGCCGCCTTCCTCAAGGCCGACGGCGCGCGGGTGAGGGACGTGTTGACCTCCGTCGGGTTGGTCAAGTGAACGAGCCTGCCACCGCGCCCAGCACGCACGACGCCGGACCCCGCGCGCCCACGCTGGCCGCGATCGGCGCCGTGCTGCTGGCGCTGGCGGTGGCGCTGTGGATCGACGCAGCGGGGCTGCCGCCACCGGCCGTGGGCGGCGTCGGTCCGGCCGCGGCCCCGCGCCTGGTCTGCGCGCTGCTGGCCGCCCTGGGCGTGGCGCATCTCGTCACGGCCTGGCGTCAGCGTGCCCTCCAGGTCATGGTCGACCGCGGCAATCATCGCAGCCTGTCGTGGGTGATGGCGGCGCTGCTGGGTCTGATCGCGGTGCTGGAGTTCGGCGGCGGCTTCGTCATCGGCGCGGCCTGGCTGTTCGTCGCCACGGCGCGCGGCTTCGGCGAGGCGATTCACTGGCGATCGGTGCTGCTGGGCAGCGTGCTGTCGCTGGCGGTCTACCTCTTCTTCACGCGCGTGCTCTCGCTGGCCCTGCCCTCGGGTCCGCTGGAGCGCCTGCTGCTCGGCTGAAAAGGACCACAATGGGTGAGACCTTCGCGGCCCTCCTGCAGGGTCTGTCGGTGGCTGCGCAGCCGGGCAACCTGCTGTTCGCCGGCATAGGCGTGATCCTGGGCACCCTGGTGGGCATCCTGCCCGGAATCAGCCCGTCGCTGACGGTGGCGCTGCTGCTGCCTGTGACCTTCAAGATGGACCCGACCGGGTCGATCATCATGTTCGCCGGCATCTACTTTGGCGGCATGTACGGCAGCTCGACGACCGCCATCCTGCTCAACACGCCAGGCGAAGCGGCGTCGATCGCCACCGCGATCGAAGGCCACAAGATGGCGCGCGCCGGGCGCGGCGGGCCGGCACTGGCCACCGCGGCGATCGGCTCGTTCGTTGCCGGCACGCTGGCCACGGTGGGCCTCGCGTTGCTGGCACCCGTGCTGGTGGACGTGGCGGTGAAGGCAGGGCCCTGGGACTACTTCGCGCTCATGATGCTGGCCCTGGTCACCGTGTCAGCCACCTTCGGGGACTCGGTCCTCCGCGGGTTGACGAGCCTTGCACTTGGGCTGACGCTGGGGCTGGTCGGCATCGACAAGCTCACCGGCCAGTCCCGGCTCGCCTACGGCGTGCCGACGCTTCTGGATGGCATCTCGATCACCACGCTGGCTGTCGGTTTGTTCGCGATGGGCGAGACGTTGTACGTGGCGTCGCGGTTTCGCGGGGTGCACGAGCGCATTGAGGCGGTTCGCGGCTCATTGTGGATGACGCTGGACGACTGGCGCCGGTCATGGAAGGCCTGGTTGCGCGGCTTCGGGCTGGGCTTCCCGATTGGCGCGTTGCCGGCCGGCGGCGCCGAGGTGCCGACGTTGCTGTCCTACACGATGGAGCGTCGTCTGGCGCGCCGGCCTGAGGAGTTCGGCCGCGGCGCGATCGAAGGAGTGGCGGGCCCCGAGGCCGCCAACAATGCCGCAGCAACCGGGACCATGGTGCCGCTGCTGACCCTGGGCCTGCCGACGTCGGCGACAGCGGCGATGATGCTGGCGGGCTTCCAGCAGTACGGCATCGTGCCAGGGCCGCTGCTGTTCATGACGAACACCGAACTGGTGTGGGGCCTGATCGCCAGCTTCCTGATCGGCAACCTGATGCTGCTCGTCCTGAACCTGCCGCTGGTGGGGGTGTGGGTACAGTTGCTCAAGGTGCCGCAGCCGTTTCTGTACGCCGGCATCCTGGTCTTCGCGGCGATGGGCACCGTGGCGGCCAATCCGTCGAGCACCGAGTTGATCCTGCTGGTGGTCTTCGGTGTCGTCGGGTACCTGATGCGTTGCTGGGACTATCCCGTGGCGCCCATGATCGTCGGACTGATCCTGGGTCCGATGGCGGAGAGCCAGTTCCGCCGCGCGCTTCAGGTGAGCCTGGGCGACGGATGGGTCTTCTTCAAGCATCCAAGTTCGGCCATGCTGCTCGCTCTGGCGGTGCTGGCCCTGTTGGCGCCGCTGATGTTCAGGGGATTGAAGCGCTTCAAGGGTGAGGACGCCTGAGCCGCGCCCTTTGGCGGTCTGCAGTCCGGTCATCCTTGTGACCAAGCCAATTGAACAAAACTGGCCGCTCAGCGAGTTCTGCTGGTGGCCGATTCTGTTGAGAAACTCGCCTCGCAGGACTGTGTGTCGCATGTAGAAAAGATCGACCTCTCAGATCGCGTCAAGATCGGCGATCGCGATCACGACAAGGGTGAAAGTACCCCCGAAAGGTGTTCCGGACCGCAGCGGATGAAATCCAAGTCAGCGTGCTGCCGAAGCTTCACTTTGAGCTCCGCCTCCTGGGCGAGTCGTGGCCACGCTGCAGGTCCGGCCTCTTCCGGCTATCCCCTGCTCGTCCGGCAGCACCCACGGGCACGGACAGTCCGACCTTGACGCGACTCATGGCAACGAATGTCTTGAAGCGCTTGACGTTGTTGCCCGCAAAAAACAACTGTCTCGTCAACGCGTTGTAGTTCTCCATATCGGTGACCGCCATGATGAGGATGAAGTCCCAGTCCCCAGTCACGTAGTAGCACTGCCGCACCTCCGGGCAGGCTGCGAAGGCGGCGGATGCCGCGGCCGCTGTCGCGGCGGAAGTCGTCGATGGTCTTGAAGTCCGGGGCCAGCCGGCCCGTCGACCACATCAGCTCGATGTTGCGCTGGCACTCGCGCTCCAGGCGACGGCTGCCCAGCACGCGGTTGAGGTAGCCGTAGATGTTGATCTTCGGCAGCACACTGGGGTGGTACGCAGGGCGTGCGCACTTCTACATGCTCATTCGAAGCGCGACTATTCCAGCAATTGCGCAATACCGGCATAACGCGACGACGCGCGTACTGGTCGACTTGAACACCCTCGACGGCCGATGCTCCGCACGTCCGCCATGCGGACCTCATCGGGCGTCCTCACACGACCTCGGTCGGAAAGGTCAGTTGACCGGCCGAAGCAGCGGTCACGCTGGCAGGGCGAGGCTACGACGCGCTCGTCGATGACCTGAATGCAGTGGCGCTCTCGGGACCCGTCTGTTACGTAGGCCAGCTTCGTCGAGGTATGCGGACAGCGGCTTGTCGGTCTCGCGGCGCACGCCAATGACTCAGGTAACAAGGACGGCCTCTCGGATCGCCTCGGGGATGTAGCCGTGCAGGGAAGGTAGCTAGACATACAGCTCGTTCGCGAGCGATGTGGACGGTAGGTAAGCACGCAGCCAGCGCACGGTTCAGCTGCGCAGCAGGTAGAGGCGGAGGCGGGATCGCACTCCCCGGCATCGGGGAAGCCTCCGGGGCGCGTCAGGTCTTGCGGATGCAAGACGAGGGTGTCAGGGATCTTTACGGCGCCGGTCACGGCCGCTTCAGGCCTGTAACGGCCAGCCGATACGTCAGGGTGTGCTGTACAGGCGGTAGGCGGAGAACTTGGTTCTATACGACGAGTGAACAGAAGCTCGCGACACCCTACAGCAACCACCCTCCTCCAACCTCACCAGGAGTTTTTCATGAGCACTTACATCACCGCAAGCCGTGCTTCGCGCCCTCTGGCCATCTGTCTCAACGCGATGTGGCACGGCAAGACGATCTCGTACAGCCGCAAAACCCGTCAGCTGCGCATCGGCTCGACGACCGTCGCCGGACTGTCCGACGCCGACTTGGCCGACCTGGACTACCCCTACGGCGATCTTGCGGCGGCGTTGCGCATCGTTGCTGACGCGCAGGCCGGATGCGGTTGCTGAACCCCTCCACCAACCTCACCAGGAGCCCCAAATGCCCAAGTTCATCAGCTACAGCGACGGCAAGCACTACCGCGAGTACAGCTACAGCCCCCGCCGCATTCTTGAGACGCTCAGCCTCGACGACGGCCGAAACAACACGCTGAAGCGCGGCATCGATGCGCAGCAGTTCTACGCACTTGAGCAGATGCCTGCTGACGACTTCATTGGCGCCGCCAGCGCGTTCCACCACGCTCAGCGCCTCGACGAGCGCGCCGAACGCGCTCACGCCCACGCGTTCGACGAGCCGGACGACATCGACGATTGAGCCCAAGCCCCGGCGCGAGCCGGGGGCTGTGGAGGGTGCTTCGCGGGGCGCCGCCCACAGCCCGAATGGCTGCAGGACACCATCGAGACCATCAACCTCAACCCCAACCTCTACAGGAGATTTCTCATGAACACCCGCCACCCCTACACCTCGCTCGCGATGGCGCCGTACCAGCCGCCGCCCACCGCCGAGCAGCTCGATGCCGAGATCCGCACGGCGCGGCACAACGGCCTGCTGCACCACGCCCACGCGCTGTCCATGCCCGTCGATCTGCGAGTGGGCCTCGACCGGGAGACAGTCCGCGACGCCTACCGCTTCGCTTTCAACCTGTCGCACGCCTACGCGTTCGATAGCCGCACGGGCCTCCGCCGGTACGCCGAGCTCGCCCGCAATGAGCTGACGCGGCAGCTGATTGCGTTGGTCCAGACGCAGGGAGCCAAGCAATGAGCCAGACCGCCGACATCGTCCCGGGCTTCGTAGACGGCGCTTGGCAGGCCTACCCGGCCCGCCTGGTCGCCGACCCGACGCCCGTCCCGCACCTGCTGGCCGCTCTGGCGCCGGACCTGCCGGATGAGACCGTCGCCGCCCTGGCCGCCGCCGCGGCCGATTGCGAGCTGCCCCGCGACTCCTATAGCGGCGCCCACCGCCGGTGCTGGCAATTCGACGCCACAGGCCTGCGCCTGGTTGCAACGACCGGCCGCGACGGCACGCGCTGGAGCGTCGAGCCGGCGCCGCGGCTGCAGAGCTGAACCCCGACACCTTAACCACCCACCACCTTACAGAGATTCAGATGAAAACCACTCTCAACAACACCGAGTTCACACACTACATCGCCCTGTACGACCAAGGCATCGTCTACGGCACAGGCACGACCCGGCGCGGATGCGTGCGGGTGGCCAGGTTCTGGGCCGGCGGAGGCATCCTGGGCCAGAGCGGCAACCTCAGCGGCATCGAGATCTACTCGGCCACCCGCGCGGCATACAACTACGCGCGCCGGCACGGAGGCGACGCGCGGCCGCAGGCGTTCAACGTCAACCCGCACCGACTCGAGGTCTCGCTGATCCAGGCGGAGCGATGAACACAGCACAGCGATACAAGTGGCGGACGTAGCAGAGCCCGCAGACCAACCTGATCCGCCCTCCGGGGCGGTTTTCTCATGCCCGCGCGGAGGCAGCGGAGGCCAAGTCGGGCGGGGTCGGGGCAGGCGTTGGCCGCAGCGTTGTGGCGGCGCCACCGCACCGCAGCGAGCGCAGGGTTCCAGGTGCGGGGCGGGGGTGGGCGTACCAGTCCTCGCGAGACCCACCAGCACCAGCGAGACCTGGTCACAAGCACTGCCTTCCAGGGCGAAAGAGACCAACCAGGGGTGGCGAGGCCTGGGGAAAGATGCCTGCAGAGACATGAAAACAACGGGGTGTTGATGTCCCAGGAAGTGGTGTAAGTCTTTCGTCGCGGCAAGGCGCGTAGGGCGAAGCCCGAAGCGGCTTGCCGCGCGGCGACGGTCGTCCCGGCTGGGGTGGCCATCGTGGTCCCGGATAAGGTTGAGGTGCGACCCATCCACCTTGATCGAAAGGATCTCCACGATGACCACCGCCACTATGGCACTTGCCGAGCTCACCGAGAAGGGCGCCGACATCGACGTGCTGCGCCAGATGGTGCAGTTCATGGCCCAGCGCCTGATGGAGCTCGACGTCGAAGGGCGCTGCGGCGCCGGCTACGACGAGAAGTCACCCGAGCGACTGAATAGCCGCAACGGCTACCGGGAGCGCACCTGGGATACGCGCGCCGGCAGCGTCGAGCTCAAGATCCCCAAGCTGCGCCAGGGCAGCTACTTCCCCGAGTTCCTGGAGCCGCGGCGCACGGCCGAGAAGGCACTCACCGCCGTGATCCAGGAGGCCTACGTCCAGGGCATCTCCACCCGCTCGGTGGACGACCTGGTCAAGGCGCTCGGGATGAGCGGGGTGTCCAAGAGCCAGGTCAGCCGGCTGTGCGGCGAACTCGACGAGCGTGTGGGCGCGTTCCTGAACCGCCAGATCGAAGGCGACTGGCCGTACCTGTGGATCGACGCGACCTACGTGAAGACGCGCGAGGCCGGACGCATCGTGAGCGTGGCGGTGATAGTGGCGGTGGGTGTGAACACCGATGGCCAGCGCGAGGTGCTGGGGCTGAAGGTCGGCGCCAGCGAGGCCGAGCCGTTCTGGACCGAGTTCCTGCGCAGCCTGAACCGGCGAGGCCTGCGCGGCGTGAAGCTGGTGATCAGCGACAGCCACGAGGGCATCAAGGCGGCTGCCAGCAAGGTCCTGAAGGCCACCTGGCAGCGTTGCCGGGTGCACTTCATGCGCAATGCCCTGGCACACGCCGGCAAGACCCAGCGGCGCATGGTCAGCGCGGCCATCGGGACCGTGTTCGTGCAGGACTCGGCCGATAACGCGCGGGCACAGTGGCGCAGCGTTGCTGATCAACTGCGCGGTAAGTTCCCCAAGCTCGGTGCCCTGATGGAGGAGGCCGAGAACGACGTGCTCGCCTTCATGACCTTCCCCCGGGCGCACTGGACGCAGATCTACTCCACGAACCCGCTGGAGCGGCTCAATGCCGAGATCAAGCGGCGCACCAACGTCGTGGGCATCTTCCCCAACGACGCATCCATCGTCCGCCTGGTCGGCGCCATGATGCTGGAGCAGAACGACGAGTGGAGCCTGAACCGGCGCTACATGCAGCTTGAGGGCCTGCAGACCGTCAGCGATACTGTGCCCACTCGGCTGTCCGCTGTGGCACGCTGAGTACCGCGCATCTCAGCTCTCGCCGGGCTGTGGACTTACACCATGCGATGGGACACGACCAACGGGGTTGGTGCAATTTGGAGACAGATTTCTACGATTTGAAGGCAAATGTGGGTGTTTGGAGACGGAAAAGTGGCTGTTAGCGGGAGGTCTTGGCGGTGCTGGAGTGTGGGTGTTGCGGGATGTAAACAGCAAATTGGGGACAGAGTGGTTTTGAATCGAGGGCCGCGCGGGAGGTGGGACCCCCCATGACTCCAGCGCGATGGGGTCGCCGGTAGGATCCATGACGGGCGCGGGCGCGTTTCGCTACACAGAACTCGTGACCGCAAGAGGAAGCGCGCGATGATCGTCTGTTACATGGATTTTGATGGTGCGGTCCACCCCGACGCGGTGTACCTGGAACCCGGGGGCGGTGTCGTGCTTCGCACGCCAGGCCACTCGCTGTTTCAGTGGGCGCCGACACTTCGGACCATGCTGCTGCCGTGGCCGGACGTGAAGATCGTGCTGTCGACAAGTTGGGTGGCACGCCTCGGCTACAAAGAAGCACTGAGCCATCTGATGCCGGAACTGCAGGCGCGCGTGATTGGCACGACGTTCGACGCGCGCAGCGCAGGTGGCCGGAACCGCGGCGAGGAGATTGCCGCTGACCTTGCATGGCGCCGGCCGGCGCGGTGGTTCGCGATCGATGATGCGGTGGAGCAATTCAGTGCGGACCAGCTGCCATGGCTTGTCGCGTGCAACAGCATGCGCGGGCTCAGCGACGACGCGACACAGCGGCGGCTACGCGAGGTCCTCGAGCAGGTGCACTGCGAAGCGGCATGACGTCCCCATCAAGGCTCGGCCCAGAACGCGGCGAGGCCGTGGGGGCCGATGCTCAGGATGAACTCGGAGCCGTCGATCAGCCGGTACCGAACCTCTGTAAGCGAGCCCGTGACCTCGACGGTCGACCGGGCAATGCCATCAACGAGGATTTGGCCCCGTTGCCTCCATGCAAGGTAACAGTGTTGAGCGATACAGGGGGCGGACATCGAGACTCCGTGTCGGGGAGCCCCGTATAGGGAGTGCAACCGGGGTGCGAGCGGCCCCGGGGCGGGGCTGTGTCACGCCGCCAAGCGCTCGTCCAGGAACACGGCCTCGCGGTCGATGAAGATCCTCTTGACGGGCTCCGTCAACGGCTTGCGGCCCGCGAGTTCCAGAACCAGGTCTGCGTATCGCTCGACGAGCGGTCGCATCATCTGCTCGGTGGTCTCAACGTAGCGTCCGGTCGACCTCGACGCCGCGACCCGGCGGTCCTGGTGGCGCCAACCGTCAGGGAGGTAGTCAGGCCTGTGGTTGAGGAACCGCTGCGTGATGATGTTCTGGCCCCAGGCCTGCTCGGCGTAAGTGGCGCGGGTGTCGCGCAGAGAGTAAGGTGTCAGCAGCGACAGGCCAGTCAAGTCGCGGATGCGCACGATGGCATCGCGGTAGCCGGTCAACGGCTTGTTTGGGTTGCGAGCAGGGAACACCCAGGGGGTGTGCCGGAACAGCCGCCTGCGCTCGCGCAGGCGTGCCGTCAGCAGTTCTGGCAGCGGGTAGTGCCAGCTCGCGCCGCCCTTGAAGCCGGGCGCGTCCGGAGCGATGAAGTACCGGCCCTGCCCCTCTTCGAGGTGCAGCCGGTCCCAACGCATGTGGCAAGCGGCATCCGGGCGGAAGCCGGTCAGCAAGGCAGCCCACAGGACGTCACGCGTCGTGACGTGGTTCTGCAGGTCCATCGCGTTCAGCACCGCCGCCCAAACATCGACGGGGATCGAGAACGGCGGCGCGGCGGCGTGCTTGTCGTACCGCGACTTGAATCCCGCGAAGGGACTCTGCAGGCGTCGAAACACGTAGAGCGAATTCGCGTAGTCGCGCAGCAGGTCACCCTGACGTGCTGAGCGCTTCCAGGCCGCCTCAGCGCATTGCAACGCGTCCGCCTGGGTGATGCCGGCCATGGGCCGATCGAGCAGGGGTGCGCCGTAAATCGTCAGAGTCGTCGTCATGCCCTCGCGCGTATTCTGTGAACTGGCCTTGGCGGAAAGGTACAGCGGCAGCGTGTTGCGGAGTGTCGGCACCTCTGAATGCCCTGCCCTGCCAGCTGAAGGCGGTGGGGCTGCCTGGCCGGCGCGCAGCTGCTCCAGCATGCGTTCGGCGTCAACCCGGGCCTGGGAGGCCTTCAGAGCGGGAAACTGGCCGAGGGAGCGCTGCCCGTGGGCGCGGGAGTCGCAGAGCCAAGCCTTCACGCCGGAACGCATGACGCGCAGCGCGAAGGCTGGCGTGCTCGTGTCCCGAAAGAGCACCTGGCGGGCTCCTTTGGGGCACTCGGCATCGCGGGCGAACTGGTCGGTCAGGTGAAAGGTGTCAGCTGCACGGCGGCCCAAGGGGTGTCTCGCAATCTCGCAAAGAGACGCAGACTGTATCGCAATTGACCTGATTTTCGGGATCGAAATCCGTGCAGTCTGTCACATGTACCTAGTGCGTAGGTATAAAACAAGATCCTGTCACACAACGTTTTTATTCAGATCCGACAGTCCATCTCGCGAAGCTTTTATACCCTCAGTGTAGTTTCAGGTACTAGCGGGTAACTCCGTGGAGGTTCGAGTCCTCTCCTGGGCACCAAGAAATGATGAGGGCCGGCACGAAAGTGTCGGCCCTTCGTCTTTGTGTGGCGTCGCCCGGCGCGCGTGGCGCATTCAGACGACGAACTTCTTCGCCAGTTTTTCCGGCCGCAGCGCGTCGTACTCCTCGAAGGGCTGGTGGATCCACGGGCTGGTGGGCAGATGCTCGACATAGTAGTCGGGCGTGTAGGTGGATGCGGCCTTAACCCAGATCACCGCCGAGCGCAGCTCGCTGATCGACGGCATGCCGCGCAGCCGCTCCACCACCGCCTGCAGCGTCACGCCGGAATCCGACAGGTCGTCGACCAGCAGCACGCGGCCGGCCAGTTCGCCCTTCGGCAAGGTGATGTACTTGGCAATGTCCAGGCGGCCCTGGATGGTGCCGGCCTCGGCGCGGTACGAGCTGGTGGACATGATGGCCAGCGGCTTGTCGAACACCCGCGACAGCACGTCGCCCGGGCGCATGCCGCCGCGGGCCAGGCACAGGATCTGATCGAACTGCCAACCGGAGTTGTGCACCTTCAGCGCCAGCCGCTCTGTGAGCAGGTGGTACTCGTCCCAGGACACGTAGAGGTGTTTGCCGTCGTCGGTGAGCATGTGGGTCTTCCGCAGGTGGGGTGAAGGGGTGAAAGGGCGCGCTCAGCCCTGGTAGGGGTGCCGCAGCAGGATCGTATGGTCGCGGTCGGGGCCGGTGGAGACCATGTCGATCGGCGTGCCGATCAGCGCCTGCACGCGTTCCAGGTAGCGCCTGGCGTTCAGCGGCAACTGGTCCCATTCGGTCAAGCCGGCGGTCTTCTCCGACCAGCCGGCAAAGCTTTCGTACACCGGCTCACAGGCCTCCACCTCGTCGGCGTCCAGCGGCAGCACGTCCAGCATGCGCCCGCCCATCCGGTAGCCGGTGCAGACCTTGATCTCGGGCAGCCCGTCCAGCACGTCGAGCTTGGTGATGCACAGCCCCGACAAGCCGTTGATGATGGTAGAGCGCTTCAGCGCCGCGGCATCCAGCCAGCCGCAGCGGCGCGCACGGCCGGTGACGGTGCCGCGTTCCTGGCCCACGGTGGACAGGTGGTGGCCGACGCTGCCCGGCTGGTCCATCGGCAGTTCGGTCGGGAACGGCCCGCTGCCCACCCGCGTGGTGTAGGCCTTGGTGATGCCCAGCACGTAGTGCAGCATGCCCGGGCCCACGCCCGAGCCTGCGGCGGCATTGCCGGCCACGCAGTTGCTGCTGGTGACGAAGGGATAGGTGCCGTGGTCGATGTCCAGCAACGTGCCCTGCGCGCCCTCGAACAGCAGGTTGGCGCCCTGCAGATGCGCCTGATGCAGCGCGTAGCCCACGTCGGCCAGCAGCGGGCGGATCTGCTCGGCCGCGCGCAGGGCGTCGTCCAGCACCTGCTGGTACTGCAGCGGTTCAGCCTTCAAGTAGCCGCCCAGCGCGAAGTTGTGCAGATCCACCAGTTCGCGCAGCTTGCTCGCGAAGCGCTCGGGGTGCTTCAGGTCCTGCGCGCGCAGCGCGCGGCGCGCCACCTTGTCCTCATAGGCCGGGCCAATGCCCTTGCCGGTGGTGCCGATCTTGCCGGCGCCGCTGGTCTCCCGCAGGCCTTCGCGGGCCTTGTCCAGCGCCACGTGGAAAGGCAGGATCAGTGGACAGGACTCGCTGACGAAGAGCCGCGAGCGCACGTCCAGGCCAGCCGCTTCGAGCCGCTGGATTTCCAGCAGCAGATGTGAAGGATCGACGACGACGCCGTTGCCGATGTAGCACGGCACGCCGTCGCGCATGACACCCGAAGGCACCAGCTGCAGCGCCGTCTTCTGGCCGCGGATGACCAGCGTGTGGCCGGCGTTGTGGCCACCCTGGAAGCGCACGACACCGTGCGCCTGCTCGGTCAGCCAGTCCACCATCTTGCCCTTGCCCTCGTCGCCCCATTGGGTGCCGACGACGACCACGTTGCGGCCACGTGTGGCCTGCGAGCCCTGCTGCATGTTCAAGCGCAATCCTTCCGGCTGCAAAGCGGTCGCGGCGCACGCGTCAGAGCGAGCGCAGCACCCATTGATCGTCGATGGAAATCAGTTCGCGGTCGCAATCGAACTCCTGGCCTTCATGCTCGTGCCCGGGCAGCACGCACAGCACGGTCTCGCCGGTTTCGCGCAGGCGCCGAACCGCCGCGCGCAGCTTCAGGTCCTCGCCCCAGGGTGCGCGCACCGCGCTGGCCCGCGGCGGCTCGGGCGCATGCTCGGCCAGTTGCTTCAGGTCGAGGCTGAAGCCCACCGCCGGACGGCGCCGACCGAAGACCGCACCTACCTCGTCATAGCGGCCGCCCCGCACCAGCGCATCACTCGAATCGCCGCCGTAGACGGCGAAGCGGGTGCCGCTGTAGTAGGCATAGCCGCTCATGTCCGACAGGTCGAAGCCGACGCGCACGCCGGCATGGTCGCGCTGCAAATGGCGGGCGAGCCATTGCAGGTCGTCCAGGGCCTCGTTGATCAGCGCGCGCTGCGGCAGCACGCGCCGAGCTTCGTCCAGCACCTCGGCATCGCCGTACAGCGTGGGCAGGCGCAGCAGCGCGTCGCGCGAGGCCGCCGGGAAATCACGCGCCAGCACCTGCAGGGCGGCGGCATCCTTGCGGGCCAGCGCGTCCACCACCTGCTGCAGCGCCGCGGCTTCGAGCGGCACGCCGGCCAGCACGCCGCGCACCACACGGGCGTCGGCCAAGTCGATCACCAGGCCTTCGACACTGGCCGCCTGCAGCACGTCCAGCGCCAGCTCCTGCACCTCGAGATCGGCTTCCAGGCCCGCATGCCCGAAGACCTCGGCGCCGAACTGCAGCGGCTCTCGCGAGCCCAGCCCACTGGGGCGTGTGTGCAGCACCGGGCCGCAATAGCACAGCCGCGTGACCCCCTGGCGGTTCAGCAGGTGCGCGTCGATGCGCGCGGCCTGCGGGGTGGTATCGGCGCGCAGGCCGAGGGTGCGGCCGCTGAGCTGGTCGACCAGCTTGAAGGTGCGCAGGTCCAGCTCGTGGCCGGTGCCGGTGAGCAGCGAATCCAGATGCTCCAGCAGCGGCGGCATCACCAGCTCGAAACCATAGCTGCGGGCGCGGTCCAGCAGGCTGCGGCGGAGCTCCTCGATGCGCCGCGCCTGGGCTGGCAGTACATCGGCGATGTGCTCGGGAAGCAGCCACGCGGACGTCATGAAGGGACCCGGAAAATGGAAATGGCCATTGTATCGACCGCCGCCCCGGCGGCCGGCCCTGCAAGGCGCAGGCTCAGTTCCAGAAGATCAACAGCAGCACGGTGCCGACCACCATGCTGCTCAGGCCGAAGAAGCGGATCTGCCCGTCGCTGAGGCGCAGCACCTTCTCGAACATCGCGCGCCAGCCGCCCGGGCTCAGGAAGGGCAGCAACCCCTCGAAGACGAGCATCAGGGCCACCGCACCGATCAGCAGGTCGGACATCGCGGCGCGGCCGGGCCGTCAGGGCTTGGCGTCTGCGGCGCTGCCGCGCATGGCGCGGAAGAACTCGCTGTTCGGATCGACCACCATCACGTCCTGACGCGAACGGAAACTGGCCCGGTAGGCTTCGAGGCTGCGAAGAAACCTGGCGAAGGCAGGGTCGCGACCGAAGCTTTCGGCATAGATGGCCGACGCCTTGGCATCGCCTTCGCCGCGCACCTTCTGCGCGTCGCGGTAGGCCTCGGCCACGATCACCTCGCGCTGCCGGTCGGCATCGGCGCGGATCTTCTCGGCCTCGGCCATGCCCTGCGAGCGCTGCTCGTTGGCCACGCGCTTGCGCTCGGACTCCATGCGCTTGAAGACCGAATCGGTGATATCGGCGACGAAGTCCACGCGCTTGATGCGCACGTCGATCACCTCGATGCCGAAGGACTTGGCCTCGTCGGCAAGGCGCGCCAGAACGTCACGCATGACCTTCTCTCGCTCGATCGACAGCACGCCCGACACGTTGCGCCGCGTGACCTCTTCGTTGAAGGCCGCCTGCACCACCGGGCTGAGGCGGTTCTCCAGGTTGCGGAAGTCGGTGCCGTTGTTGCGGATGAACTGGCGCGGTTCGGCAATGCGCCACTTGACCAGCCAATCGATCACCAGGCTCTTCTTCTCGGCAGTGAAGATCGGCCGGTTCTCCGAGTTGTCCAAGGTCTGGATGCGCTTGTCCAGGAACACCACGTTCTGGAAGGGCGGCGGCAGCTTGAACTTCAGACCCGGCTCGGTGATGACTTCCTTGATCTCGCCCAGCGCGAACACCACGGCCACCTGGCGCTGGTCGACGATGAACATCGTCGAGGCAGCCACCATCAGGGCGACCAGCAGGCCGACAGCGAACATTCCAATGCGATTCATGTCGTGGGCCCCCGGCTTCAGCGTCCGTCGCGGTCACGGCTGCGTCCGCCGTCGCGCGATCTTGGGTCGGTGTTGGCGACGGCCGGCGCTGGCGCCTCGGCCGGCATCGGTGTCGGCGACGGCGCGGCCACGGCCGCCCCGGCCTGCTGCATCAGCTTGTCCAGCGGCAGGTACAGCAGGTTCGAGCCAGCACGGCTGTCGACCATGACCTTGCTGACGTTGGAAAAGACCTGCTGCATCGTGTCCACGTACAGGCGGTCGCGGGTCACGCCCGGCGCCTTCTTGTACTCCTCGACCACCAAGCGAAAGCGCTCGCCATCACCCTCGGCCATCGACACCACCCGGGCGCGGTAGCCTTCCGCTTCCTCGCGCAGCCGCGCGGCCGTGCCCTGGGCCCGCGGGATCACGTCGCTGGCGTAGGCCTGGCCTTCGTTCTTGAAGCGGTCCCGGTCGGCCGTGGCCTTGACGGCGTCGTTGAAGGCCGCCTGCACCTGCTCGGGCACCGCCACCGACTGCACATTGACGTTGACCAGCAGGATGCCGGCATTGAGCCGGTCGAGCTGCGCCTGCACCGAATTCAGCAGGTCGGCAGCCAGCAAGTCGCGCGCCTGGTACAGCACCGCGTCGACGTTGCTGCGGCCCACCACCTCGCGCACCGCCGATTCAGCGGCCTGCACCACCGCCTCGTCGGGGTTGCGGTTCTCGAACAGGAAGGCGCGCGCATCCTTCAGCCGGTACTGCACGGTGAAGCGGATGTCGACGATGTTCTCGTCCTGCGTCAGCATCGACGAATCGCGCAGCCCCGTGGCCGGCACAGGCGTGTTGCGGCCCATGTCGACCGAACGCAACTGGGTGACGGGCACCGTTTCGTGTGCCTGGAAGGGGTACGGAAAGCGCCACTGGATGCCGGCATCCACCGTGTAGGCATAGCGGCCGAAGGAGGTCACCACCGCCTGCTGGCCTTCCTGGACGATGAATACGCCGCTGCCCAGCCAGACCAGCGCGACGACGCCCGCGATCAGCCCGATGCCGATGCCGGCGCTCTTCATGTTCGGCTGGAACGACGGCCCGCCGCCGCCTTCTGGCGGACGCTCGTTCGAAGGCCGGTTCGGCCGCGGGCCGCCCTTGCCGCCGAACATGCCGCTGAGCTTGCGGTTGAAGTCGCGCCACAGCTCGTCCAGATCGGGCGGGCCGTCATTGCGGCCGCCATTGTTGAGCACCAGCGTGCCATCGCCTGGGGCGCGTGCGCCGGGGCGGCGCAGCAGCGCGCGCAACAGGGCTGCTGCAGCGCGGGCAACCTCGCCAAAGCCGTAGGGCGGCCGCTCGGTGGGATGGTCAGGCATGGTGTCGGGGTGGGAGGGAATGGAATGAATGGGGCGCCAAAGTCAGCGACCTGGGATCCTCGGCGAAGGAAGATGGGGCCGGAGAAGACGCGTTCAAGCGTTCGGCTACGCTTTGGGCCAGCAGTTCGCGCAACGCGTCCAGGCCCTCACCGTCGCGGGCACTGACGAAGATGCGCCGGGTACGCTGGCCGTTGGGCCGCTCGACCCAGTCGACCATTTGCCGCGGCCGGCGGCTGGGCTCGAGCAGGTCGCACTTGTTGTAGACGAGGATCTGCGGCACCTGCGCGGCGCCGATGTCCTCGAGCACGCGCTCCACTTCGGCCAGCTGTTCCAGGCTGGACGGGCTGGCGCTGTCCACCACGTGCAGCAGCAGGTCGGCATCGGCCGCCTCCTGCAGCGTGGCCTGGAAGGCCTCGACCAGCTTGTGCGGCAGGTCGCGGATGAAGCCGACCGTGTCGGACAGCGACGCCGAGCCGGCGTCGTCGCCGAGCCACAGCGCGCGGGTGGTGGTGTCCAGCGTGGCGAACAGCTGGTCGGCGGCCAGCGTGCGGGCCTTGACCAGCGCATTGAACAGCGTCGACTTGCCAGCGTTGGTATAGCCCACCAGCGAGATGCGGAAAGTGCCGCGCCGCTCGCGCGCCTTGCGCTGCGTGCCGCGCTGGCGCTTGACCTTCTCCAGACGCTGCTTCACCGACTTGATGCGCTCGCCGATCATCCGGCGGTCCAGTTCGATCTGGGTCTCGCCGGGGCCGCCGCGCAGGCCGATGCCGCCGGTCTGCCGCTCCAGGTGCGACCAGCGCCGCACCAGCCGGGTGGCCACGTACTGCAGCCGGGCCAGTTCGACCTGCAGCTTGCCTTCGTGGCTTTGCGCGCGGGCAGCGAAGATGTCCAGAATAAGTCCGGTGCGGTCGGCCACCGGCACGCCCAGGTGGCGTTCCAGGTTGCGCTGCTGCACGGGGCTCAGCGCCTGGTCGAAGATCACCCCCTGCGCTTCGGTGCTCTGCACCAGCGTGCGGATTTCGTCGGCCTTGCCCGAGCCGACGAACAGCGCGGCATCGGGCGCGCGGCGGCGCGCCACGACCCGAGCCACCGGCTCGTCGCCGGCCGACTGGGCCAGCAGCGCCAGTTCGTCGAGGGTGGGGTCGAAGCCGGCGTCACCGCCGATGTCCACGCCGACGAGCACCGCACGCGTGGCGGCGCCCGCCTGCGGGCCCGTGGGGGGGGAGGAGGAGTTCAAGACCGGGCCGATGGCCGACGCCAGGCGGGGCGCGACCTCATCAGGCCGGATCGCCAGGCTCGCTGGCGTGGAAGTTCACGGCGCGGCCGGGCACCACGGTGGAGATGGCGTGCTTGTAGACCATCTGGGTCACGGTGTTGCGCAGCAACACCACATACTGGTCGAAGGACTCGATATGACCCTGCAGCTTGATGCCGTTGACCAGGTAGATCGACACCGGCACGTGTTCCTTGCGCAGCAGGTTCAAGAACGGATCCTGCAGCAACTGCCCTTTATTGCTCACGATATGCTCCGTGATGAAAGTTCTTGGAAGTGGGACCTTATCACACGCTGCACGTCCCCACAGTGCAGTGCAGCATGACTTTGAGTCACCTTCAGCCGTTGCGTTCCACGAACGGATTCTTCGACGAGCGCATCTCCACCCGCAGCGGGGTGCCGACCAGCTTGAAATGCTCGCGGAAGCGCCCTTCCAGGTAGCGCTTGTAGGCGTCGGTCACGTGTTCCAGCGAATTGCCGTGGATCACCACGATCGGCGGGTTCATGCCGCCCTGGTGGGCATAGCGCAGTTTGGGCCGGAAATGCCCGGCCCGCTTGGGCGCCTGGTGCTGCACCGCCTCCAGCAGCAACCGGGTCAGCACGGGCGTGGGCAGCTTCTTCACCGCCGAGGCATGGGCCTCGGCAATGGCCTTCCACAGCGGGCCCAGGCCCTGCCGCTTCTTGGCCGAGATGCGCTGCACCGGCGCGAACTTCAAAAAAGACAGCCGCTGCACGATCGAGCGCTCCAGCTGCTCGCGCTGGTAGGCATCCACCGCATCCCACTTGTTGACCGCCACCACCACCGCGCGGCCGGATTCGAGGATGTAGCCGGCGATGTGCGCGTCCTGGTCGGTCACGCCCTGGGTGGCGTCCAGCAGCAGCAGCACCACGTTGGCGTCGGCGATGGCCTGCAGCGTCTTCACCACCGAGAACTTCTCAATGCTCTCGAACACCCGGCCCTTGCGACGCAGGCCGGCGGTGTCGATCAGGTCGAAGCGCTTGCCGCCGTGCTCGAAGGGCACGTGGATCGCGTCGCGGGTGGTGCCGGGCTGGTCAAAGGCCACCAGCCGCTCTTCGCCCAGCCAGGTGTTGATGAGCGTGGACTTGCCCACGTTCGGCCGGCCGGCCACCGCCAGCCGGATCGGCTTGCTGTCGTCGCCCTCCTCCACCTCGTCCACCGGTGCAGGAAAGCCTTCGAAGGCGGCCTCGACCAGGCTGCGGATGCCCTGCCCATGCGCCGCCGAGATCGGATGCGGCTCGCCCATGCCCAGTTCGTGGAACTCGGCCAGCCGCGGGGAATCGGCCATGCCCTCGGCCTTGTTCACTGCCAGCAGCACGCGCCGGGCCATCGTGCGCAGGTAGCGGGCGATGTCGTGGTCCTGCGCGCTCAGCCCGCTGCGCACGTCCAGCACGAACACCACCACGTCGGCCTCGGCCACCGCCTGGCGGGTCTGCTTGGCCATCTCGCGCAGGATGCCGTCGCTGCTGTCGGGCTCGAAGCCGCCGGTGTCGACGACGATGAACTCGCGGCCGTCGACTTGGGCGTCGCCGTAGTGGCGGTCGCGGGTCAGGCCGGCGAAATCAGCGACGATGGCGTCGCGGCTCTGCGTCAGCCGGTTGAACAACGTGGACTTGCCCACGTTGGGCCGTCCGACGATGGCCAGCACCGGTTTCATGGTTGTGCCCCGGCTGCCTTATTCGGGGCGGAAGGCGAACAGGCCGCCATTGCGTGTAACCACCAGCAGCGTGGTGCCGGAAAGCACCGGCCGGCCGACCACTGGCGAGCCGTCGGTGGCCAGGCGCAGCAGGGTCTTGCCGTCCTTGCGATCGAGGAAGTGCACATAGCCCTCGAAATCGCCGAACACCACGGCCGGGCCCACACTGGCCGGTGCACTGAGGCCGCGGAACAGCATGCGCTCGCTGGTCCATAGCGTTTCGCCGTTGTCGGTGCGCCAGGCCGAGATGCGGTCGGTCGCGTCGGCGGCGAACACGGTTTCCGCATCGCCGCCGATGGCATGGATGCCACCAAACTGCCGCGTCCACAGCAGACGGCCGGTCTCCGCGTCGGCACAGCCGACCGCCACCTGGAACGAGCGCGCACACAGGTTGTTGCCGACGCGAAGCGCCGGCCCCACCACATCGGCCAGGCGCTCGACCTCGTTGCTGCCGCGCGGCGAACCCACTGGCACCTCCCAGCGCAGCGTGCCGCGCAGGGGGTCGATGCCCGCCAGGCGCGGACCTTGCCCCGCGACCAGCGTGTCCTTCACGGCCGTGAGCACGCCGATGTTCAACAGCGTCAAGGCTTCGCCCGGCCGCTGCAGCGTCCAGAGCCGCGTGCCATCACGCACGTCGAAGGCATGCACGGCGCGGTCCACGCCCATCACGAAAACCCGCTCGCCGGCCACCAGGGGCGGCGTGGTCACACGCGACTTCAACTGCTCGCGCCACGACACCTGGGTGCCATCGAGCACGACCAGCTGGTTGTCCACGGTGACCACGGCGTGGAACTTGCCATCGCTGCCGATGCCGGCACTCACCGCCGCCCCGGCGCTGGCCGACCACAGCTGGCGGCCGGTCTGAGCGTCCAGGCCGAGCAGCGTGCCGTTGGTAGAGGCGACGATGAAGTTGCCGTCGCGCAGCACCACGGCCAAGGGGAAGCGCACGCTGTCCACCTTGGCCGACCAGACCTGCCGCCCGGCGATCTTCGGCGTCACCTGCTCCAGCGGCGTGGGCTTGGGCTTGTCGGACGCACAGCCGGCCAGCAGGCCCAGCAGCACGACGCCAGCAACCCACCAGCGCCGCGACGCGCCGTGGCGCGCGCCGGTCACTTGCCGGTCTCCGACGCCTTGGCAGATGTCGGCGGCGCACCCAGGGCGGTGAGCTTGGCTTCGATCAGCCGGCGGTACTCAACCTTCTCGTCCATCGCCTGCCAGGCAGACTGGTAGGCCGCCTTGGCCTCGGCCGCCTTGCCCTGCGCCAGCAGCACATCGCCGCGGCGGTCGGCCACCAGCGCGGCAAAGGTGGGCGCCTTGGCGGCGTCCAGCTGCTTCAGCGCGCCTTCGTAGTCCTTGGCTTGCAATGCCAGGCCGGCCAGCCGCAGGTGCGCGACGGTCTTGTACTCGTCCTCGCCGGCGTTCGTGGCGACCCACTCCAGGCTGGCCTTGGCCGCATCGGTCTGGCCGCGGTCGAACTGCACCCGCGCCGCCAGCAGGCCGGCCTGCTCGGCATAGACGGTGCGGGGGTAGCGCTCCTTGATGTCGCCGAAGATCTGCCCGGCGCGCTGCGCGTCGCCCGCCTGGGCGGCCAGGTCCAGCTGGTCGAACATGGCGGCGGCCTTGGTCGCCTGGTCGCGCTGGTACCACTTCCAGCCGTTCAGGCCGGCGTAAACGGCCAGCGCGGCCACCAGCGCCCAGGTGATCGGGTTGCCGTAACGCTTCCAGAAGGCCTTGAGGGCGTCGAGCTGTTCCTGCTCCTGCAGGTCGAGGGGTTGGGCCATGGGTCCTTGGAGGAAAGCGGGTGCAAAAAGGTGCCGGATTATGCGGTGCGCAACTCGTGCGCCCAGGCGCTCACGTCGGCCAGCGGCCGGCTGCGCTGCGGCTGGGCCGGGTCGCGCAGGGCCTTGATCGACAGCTCGCCGCGGGCCAGCTCGTCGGCGCCGAAGATCAGCGCGTGGCGGGCACCGCTGGCATCGGCGCGCTTGAACTGCGACTTCATGCTGCCCGGGCCGTCCTTGCCCGCCGCATGCAGCAGCACCGACAGGCCGGCAGCGCGCAGCGCCTCGGCGGTGGCGGTGGCCAGCGGCAGCGTCGCGGCATCGGGGATCACCACGTAGGCATCCCAGGCCCGCGCCGCAGGTGCGGTGCCGGCCAGTTTGAGCAGCTCGATCACGCGCTCGATGCCCAGGCCCCAGCCCACCGCCGGCGCCGGCTTGCCGCCGATCATCTCGATCAGCCCGTCGTAGCGGCCGCCGCCGCACAGCGTGCCCTGCGCGCCGAGCTGGTCGGTGACCCACTCGAACACCGTCAGGTTGTAGTAGTCCATGCCGCGCACCAGCCGCGGGTTGATGCGGTAGGGCTGGCCCACCGCGTCGAACACCGCGCGCACCGCGTCGAAGTGCTTCAGCGAGGCCTCGCCCAGGTAGTCCATCAGCTTCGGCGCGGCCTCGACCACCGGCTGCATGGCCGGGTTCTTGGTGTCCAGGATGCGCAGCGGGTTGCTGTGCAGCCGGCGTTGCGCGTCGGCATCCAGCAGCTCGCGGTGCTGCTCCAGGTGGGCCACCAGCGCGGCGCGGTGCGCGCGGCGCTCCTCCGGCTGGCCCAGGCTGTTGATCTCCAGCGCCACGTCGGCCAGGCCCAGGTCGCGCCACAGGGCGCGCGCCATCAGGATCACTTCGGCATCCACATCCGGCCCGGCAAAGCCCAGCGCCTCGACACCCACCTGGTGGAACTGCCGGTAGCGGCCGCGCTGCGGGCGCTCGTGGCGGAACATCGGGCCGATGTAGAACAACCGCTTGCCGCCGTCGTACAGCAGGTTGTGCTCGATGGCAGCGCGCACCACGCCGGCGGTGGCCTCGGGGCGCAGCGTCAGCGGGTCGCCGTTCATGCTGTCGACGAAGGAGTACATCTCCTTCTCGACGATGTCGGTCACTTCGCCCAGCCCGCGCACGAACAGCGGCGTGGGCTCGACGATCGGCGTGCGCACGTTCAGGTAGCCGTAGCGGTGCATCAGCGCGCGCACCTGCTGTTCGAACCACTCCCAGCGCGCCGAGTCCGGCGGCAGGATGTCGTTCATGCCTTTGACGGCCTGGATGGGTTCTGCCATGGTCGTGGTGCTCGCTTCTACGATCGAGTGGCCGCCGCGGAACCGGCTTTGCCGGGCCGCAGGCGGCGCCCCCTGGGGGGAGCGCCGAAGGCGCTACGGGGGGGTCCCAAATCTGCGCTCGATGTAGTCCTCGACGATCTTGTGGAACTCGTCGGCGATGCCTTCGCCGCGCAGCGTCATCGCCTTCTGGCCGTCGATGTACACCGGCGCGGCCGGCGCCTCGCCGGTGCCGGGCAGGCTGATGCCGATGTCGGCATGCTTGCTCTCGCCCGGGCCGTTGACGATGCAGCCCATCACCGCGACCTTCATGTTTTCGACGCCGGGATAGCGCTCGCGCCACACCGGCATCATCGCGCGCAGGTGGTCGTCGATGCGCTTGGCCAGCACCTGGAAGGTTTCGCTGGTGGTGCGGCCGCAGCCCGGGCAGGCGGTGACGCTGGGGTTGAAGTTGCGCAGGCCCAGCGCCTGCAGGATCTCCAGCGCCACCACCACTTCCTGCGTGCGCGCCTCGCCGGGCTGCGGCGTCAGGCTGACGCGGATGGTGTCGCCGATGCCTTCCTGCAGCAGCACCGACAGCGCCGCGGTCGAGGCCACCGTGCCCTTGGCGCCCATGCCGGCTTCGGTCAGGCCCAGGTGCAGCGCGTAGTCGCAGCGCGCATGCAGCGCGCGGTAGACGGTGATCAGGTCCTGCACACCGCTGACCTTGCAGCTGATGATGATGTTGTCCGGGTTCAGGCCCAGCTCGCGGGCGTACTCGGCCGAGCCCAGCGCGCTCTGCACCAGCGCCTGGTACATCACCGACTTGGCGTCCCAGGGCTCGGCGCGGGCGGCGTTCTCGTCCATCAGGCCGGCCAGCAACTCCTGGTCCAGGCTGCCCCAGTTGACGCCGATGCGCACCACCTTGTCCCACCGCATCGCCGCCTCGACCATCATCGCGAACTGGCGGTCGCGCTTGTCGCCCTTGCCGACATTGCCGGGGTTGATGCGGTACTTGCTCAGCGCCTGCGCCATCGCCGGGTATTCGGTCAGCAGGCGGTGGCCGTTGTAGTGGAAGTCGCCGATCAGCGGCACGTCCAGGCCCATGCGGTCCAGCTGCTCGCGGATGTGCGGCACGGCCTCGGCGGCCTCGGGCGTGTTGACGGTGATGCGCACCAGCTCCGAGCCGGCCTGCGCCAGTTCCTTCACCTGAATGGCGGTGCCGATCACGTCCACCGTGTCGGTGTTGGTCATGGCCTGCACGCGCACCGGCGCATCGCCGCCGATCGTCAGCGCATGGCTGCCCCAGCGCACCACGGCCTGGCGGGTGCGGCGCGGCGGCACGGCGGCCGGCAGAATCAAATCGGGCGGCATAGCGGTGTCGGTGCTCATGGGCGCATCACTTCAGTTCCAGGCGGGCCACGTTGTCGCGCACGAAGGGCGTCAGTTCCATCGGCTGGCCGCGGAACAGCACTTGTGTGGCCGCCGCGTTGCCGATCTTCAGGCGCATCGGCAGCCGGCCGTCCAGGCCCAGCGTCTCACCAGGTTGCAGCACGCGCTGCACCAAGACCTGGCCGCTGGCGTCGATCACTTCCACCCAGCTGGCCTCGCTGGCCCGCAACACCGCCACCCCTGCGGCGGGGCCCGGGGCCGAGGCCGCGCTGGACGCGGCTTCGGCCGGCGGCGCCGAATGCACCACCTCCACCGCAGGCGCCGATGCCGGCAAGGTCATCGCCGGGGCTGCCTCGGCCCCCGCTGACGCAGCCGATGCGGCCACCGCCGCCGAAGCCGGCAGGGCCGCCGCGGGGGCCGAGGCGGCCACTGGCGCCGTCGTCACGTCCGCGGTCCAGGCCGGCCACCAATCCTGCGGCAGCAGCACCACGGCGGCGGCGACCAGCAGCACGCCCAGTGCGGCCCAGATCAGCGGATGCCGGCGCGTGGCATGGTCGCCGGGTTCCGCGCGACCCGGCCGCTCGCGGAACGGCGTGTTCAAACCACCCCCTACCTCGGCCAGACCCCGGCCGGTGGCCTGCGGCAGCTGCGACAACACGGGCGCCGGATCGATCTTCAGCGCCCGGCACACCGTCATGGCCAGCGCCCGGGTGAAGGTGGCGTCGGGCAGTTCGTCGAAGCGGTCGGCCTCCAGCGCCTCGAGCTTGCGCTGAGGGATCTTGATGGCCGCCGACAACGCGGCAATGTGCAAGCCCTGGCGCTCGCGGGCCGCACGCAACAACGCGCCGGCGCTGCTGCCCGGCACCGGTGGCGCAGCCGGTTCAGTCATTGAAGCGCCCCTGCTCGAAGGCCAGCGCCTCGGGCGACTGCGGGAAGCGCTTCTTCAACTGGTCGCCCAGCCCGCGGGCCAGCGTGGTGTTGCCCAGCTTGTACTCGATGCGCGAGCCCAGCCACAGCGTCTGCGCGTTCGACTGCTCGGGCGACTTGTTGATGCGGTCGATGTAGAAGCGCGCGCGTTCGTACTCGCCGCGGCGGTACTGCACGTCGGCCAGCGTGTAGGCGGTCTCGGCGCTGCTCGGGTCGATCTGGTAGGAGCGCATCAGCGAAGCCTCGGCATCGGCCATGCGCCCATCGCGCGCCTGGCAGATGCCCATCACGCGCATGGTGCGCGCCGCGCCGCGGTAGTTGGGCTGCACCAGCGCCTGCTGGAACTGCGCCTCGGCATCCTTGAAGCGCTGGTTCTGGCAGAGGAACCAGCCGTAGTTGTTCATCGTGTCGGCGTCGCGCGGATTGATCTGCAGCGCACGGCGGAAGGCCGCCTCGGCCTGCGTGGTGTTGCCCAATGCGGCGTAGATGAGGCCCATCAGGTTGTGCGCCGGGCCGTTGTTCGGATCGGCCTGGATGGCGAGCTTGATCTCGTCCAGCGCCGTGCTGAACTGGCCGCGGCTGAAGTACAGGCTGGCCAGTTCCAGCCGCACGCCGGCACTGCGCTTGATCTGCTCCGGGTCGGGCGCAGTCGGCACGGCCTTGGCATCGGGCTTGGCCTCGGTACGGGTTACCGTGCTGGTGCAGCCGGCCGCCAGCAGCGCCATGCTGGCTGCGGCGAGGCGCCAGGCCAAGGCCCTCACTGCAGGCCTCCGGCGGGCACGGCATGGATGCGGATCGGCTCGCGGCGCATGCGCTGCTGCACCTGCGTGCGGTCCTGCACCTCGCCGGCCAGTTGGCCGCAGGCGGCGGCAATGTCGTCGCCACGGGTCTTGCGCACCGTGGTCACGATGCCGGCTTCGCGCAGGATCTCGGCGAAGGCCGCCACGCGCGCGGACGACGAGCGCTTCAGGCCCGACTCGGGAAAGGGATTGAACGGAATCAGGTTCAGCTTGCAACGCAGCGCCGGCACGCCGGGCTCCAGGACCTGCACCAGGCGCACCAGTTGGCGGGCCAGATCGGGCGTGTCGTTCACCTCGTGCAGCATGCAGTACTCCAGCGTGATGAAATCGCGCGGCGCGGCCTGCAGGTAGCGCACGCAGGCCTGCATCAGCTCGGCCAGCGGGTACTTGCGATTCAAAGGCACCAGCGCGCTGCGCAACGCGTCGTTGGGCGCGTGCAGCGACACCGCCAGCGCCACCGGGCAGTCAGTGCGCAGCCGGTCGATCATCGGCACCACGCCCGAGGTGGACACCGTGACGCGGCGGCGCGACAGGCCGTAGCCATGGTCGTCGAGCATCACGCGCAGCGCCGGCACCAGCGCGCCGTAGTTCTGCAGCGGCTCGCCCATGCCCATCATCACCACGTTGCTGATCGCGCGCTCGCCTTCGGGCAGCGCCAGCCGCTCGCGCAGCCGGCGTTCGGCGAACCACAGCTGGCCGACGATCTCGGCCACCTCGAGGTTGCGGCTGAAGCCCTGGTGGCCGGTGGAGCAGAAGCGGCAACCCACCGCACAGCCGGCCTGCGACGAGATGCACAGCGTGCCGCGGTCGTCCTCGGGGATGAACACCGTCTCGACGGCGTTGCCCTGGCCCACGTCGAACAGCCACTTGATCGTGCCGTCGGCCGACGCCTGCTCAGACAGCAGCGCCGGCGCCTGCACGATGGCCGCATCGGCCAGCTTGTCGCGCAGCGAGCGCGCCAGGTTGGACATGCGTCCGAAATCGGACTCGCCCTTCTGGTGCAGCCAGCGGAACAGCTGCTGCGCGCGGAAGCGCTTCTCCCCCAGGCCCTCGACGAAGGCCGCCAGGCCGTCGAGATCAAAGCCGAGGAGGTTGACGGCGCCCATGCGCGGCAGGCTGCGGCGTTGGCGGGCCGCCGTCAGCGGCTGTAGACGGCCATGGCCGGGAAGAAGAAGGCAATCTCCACCGCGGCCGTCTCCGGCGCGTCGGAGCCGTGCACCGCGTTGGCATCGATGCTGTCGGCGAAGTCGGCCCGGATGGTGCCCTTCTCGGCCTTCTTCGGATCGGTGGCGCCCATCAGCTCGCGGTTGCGGGCAATGGCGTTCTCACCTTCCAGCACCTGGATCATCACCGGGCCGGAGATCATGAACTTGACCAGGTCGTTGAAGAAGGGCCGCGCCTTGTGCACGGCGTAGAAGGCCTCGGCCTCGGCCTGCGACAGCTGCGCCAGGCGGGCGGCGGCGATCTTCAGACCGGCTGCCTCGAAGCGGGCGTAGATCTGTCCGATCACGTTCTTCGCCACGGCATCGGGCTTGATGATCGACAGGGTACGTTCGGTGGCCATGAAAAATCTCTCCTGAATCAAGGACTTGGCAAAGCTTTGTATTGTAGCCCGGGGCGCTGCGCCGCTCGGGGCCCCACGGGCATCAGCGACCGCGGCCGCCGCCCCCACCCCGGCCGGGCTTGCCGCGGTTGCCGCGCCCACCGCGGCCGCCGGCGGCCTTGCGCACGAAGGCGTCGGCGCCGATGTAACCCACCGCCGTCTGCATCGGATCGGGCTGCCGTGCCCCCCCCGCAGGCTGCTTCTTCTTGCCACCGCGGCCCAGGTTCAGCCCCTGCGGCTTCTGCACGAAGCGCTTGTCGTAGGTCTGCTGCAGCGGGTTCGGGATCGGGCCGTCTTCGCTGATCTCGGGCCGGCGCTGGCGCTCCTGCTGGAACGCGCGCTTGTCGAAGGTCTGCTGCAACGGGCTGGGGATCGGGCCGTCCTCGCTGATCTCGGGGCGGCGCTGCCGCTCCTGCTGGATGGCCCGCTTGTCGAAGGTCTGCTGCAACGGGTTCGGAATCGGGCCACCTTCGCCGCGCTCCATCCGGTCGGGCCGGTCCAGCCGTGGCGGCCGGTCGCCCGGCTCGCGACGGCGGTCGTTGGGCCGGCCACGGCGGCCACCGCGGCGGCCACGCCGATCGCCCTCGGCGCGCGGGCCCGCGCCCTCACCCCCCTCGGCCGGCGGCCCAGGCGGCCGCTGCACCGGGCGCACCATGCGGCGCAGCGTCCAGACGTCGGCCTCTTCCAGATCGACCCAGACGCCGCGGCGCAGGCCGCGCGGCAGCACCACCGTGCCGTAGCGCACGCGGATCAGCCGGCTAACCGCATGGCCCACGGCTTCGAACAGCTTGCGCACCTCGCGGTTGCGGCCTTCGGTGATGACAACCCGGTACCAGCGGTTGGCACCCTCGCCACCGGCGTCTTCCAGGCTCTTGAAGGCGGCGGTCTGGCCGTCGATCTCCACGCCCTGCAGCAGGCGCTCGCGTTCGGCCTCGTCGACCACGCCCAGCACGCGCACCGCGTACTCGCGCTCGACGCCGAAGCGCGGGTGCATCAGCTGGTTGGCCAGTTCGCCGCTGTTGGTGAACAGCAGCAGGCCTTCGGTATTGATGTCCAGCCGGCCCACCGACTGCCACTTGCCCTGCTGCAGCCGCGGCAGGCGGCGGAACACCGTCGGCCGGTGCTGCGGGTCGTCGTGCGTGACCACCTCGCCGGCCGGCTTGTGATAGGCCAGCACGCGCGGCGGCGGCGGCACGATGCGCGCCTTGATCGGCTTGCCGTCAATGCGCAACTGGTCGCCGAAGGAAATGCGCTGGCCCACGTGGGCCGGCTCGCCATTGACGGTGATGCGGCCCTCGGTCACCAGCTGCTCCATGTCGCGGCGCGAGCCGATGCCGGCCTGGGCCAGCACCTTGTGCAGCTTGGGTGCGTCGGGGTCGGGCGGCAGCACGCGCTTGGTCGGCTGCGCCGCCGCGTCGACGTCAACCTCGGCCGGCGCGGGCTCGGCATCGAAGGCACCCGAAATCACGTTGGCCAGCACCTCGCCCACCTCGGGCTGGGGCAGATGCACCCGCTGCTCGGCCAGCGCCGCGGCGCCCTCTTCGGCCTGGCCGGTTGTTTCGGACTCGTTGCCTGGCTGGCGCGGCCCGTCACCGCGTCGACCACGACGGCGATTGCGGTTGCGTCGGCTACCCTGCGGTGTGGCGGCGTCCCCTGACGCCTCGGCGGGACCCGTCGCCGCCGTCTCGGCACCGGTCGACACCTCGAGCGGCGCTGCCGGCACGGGCGCCGCCTCCACCGGGGCGACCGCCACGGCCACCGCGGGGTCTGCGCCCGGGCTGCCGGCATCGGCCGCCACCGGCTTGCGCCGGGGGGCCCGGCGCTTCTTCTCCGCTACCGGCGCAGCGGCATCGTCAGCCGTCGGCGCCGCGGGAGTGTCGGGATCGGTATCGGGTGCGTTCATGCGTTCGCGGGTTGGTTGGCGGCGTCCGCCGCATCGGGCAAATCGGGCGTAGGGGGGTGGCCGTCTTCGGGCCTTGCATCGCCCAGCGGCAATGCTGCCTCGGTGGGTGCTGCGGCGTCCGGCTCGGCGGCTTCCAGCAACGAGGGCTGTACCGCATCCGCAAGCGCAGCGGGCAAGGCATCGCCACTCATGACCGTGGGCAACTCGTCCAGGCTGGACAGGCCCAGGTCGTCCAGGAACTGGCGCGTGGTGCCATACAACGCGGGACGGCCCACCGTTTCGCGGTAGCCGATCGCCTCGATCCAGCCGCGGTCTTCCAGCGCCTTGACGATCTGCGAGCCCACGGCCACGCCGCGGATGTCTTCGATGTCGCCGCGCGTCACGGGCTGGCGGTAGGCGATGATGGCCAGCGTCTCGAGTGCCGCGCGTGAGTAGCGCGGCGGCTTCTCGGGATTCAGCCGGTCCAGGTATTCACGCATCTCGGGGCGGCTCTGGAAGCGCCAGCCGCTGGCCAGCGACACCAGTTCACATCCGCGGCCCTGCCAGTCGGCAGCCAGTTCGTCGAGCAGTGTGCGCACCGTGTCAGGGCCGACCTGCTCGCCCAGCAGCGCCACCATCTCGCGCATCGGCAAGGGAGCCGGCGCGCAGATCAGTGCGGTCTCGAGGACGCGTTTCGCATCCTGTGTGTTCATGGGCATCCTCGATGAGGAAGGGTTCGGGCCGATGGGGCCCCGCAATCGGGTGACATTGACGAGCGTTGCGGTGCCAACGCACCGTGCGTGGATCGAAGCTCAAGTCGGCTGGGCCGGGCACTCGAACAATCGGCCTGGGGCTGACCTTGGGCGATGCTCCGGCGCCTGGGCGGCACACTGGCGGCGGTTTCTGCGGCCTGGCTCCGGGGGATGCCTTCAGCGGCTGCAGCGCCTCAATGCCGACATTGTAGCGTCGACCGTTCAGCGGCCGGTGACCTGGGCCCAGGCCTGCGTGAAATCGGCCGGCGGCGGGCCTTCGAACTCCAGCCACTCGCCGTACACCGGGTGGCGCAGACCGAGGCGCGCCGCATGCAGGCCCTGCCGCTGCAGCCCCAGCGCGGCCACGCCGCCATACACCGCATCGGCCACCAGCGGGTGGCCCATCCAGGCCAGGTGCACGCGGATCTGATGGGTGCGGCCCGTATGCAGCTTGCAGGCCAGCGCGCTGAAGCCGCCGGAAGTGGCGATGCGCTGCACGTCGGTGCGCGCCGGTCGTCCCGACGCCACGACCGCCATGCGCACCCGCGACACCGGATCCCGCCCGATGGGCGCGTCGATGCTCCTTTCCGCCCATGCCACCTCACCCTGCGCCAGGGCCAGGTAGTGGCGATGCACCTCGCGCGCGGCGATCGCCCGGCTCAGCGCCGTCACGGCTTCCAGCGACTTGCCGACCACCATCAGGCCCGAAGTGTCCTTGTCCAGCCGGTGCACGATGCCGGCCCGCGGCAGCGTGGCCGCCGCGGCATGGTGGGCCAGCAGGCCGTTGAGCAGCGTGCCCGACCAGTTGCCCGCAGCCGGGTGCACCACCAGGCCTGCCGGCTTGTCGATGACCAGCAGGTGTGCATCCTCGAACACGATGACCAGCGGCAGGGCCTGCGGCGTGAAGGCACGGCTTTCGTCGGTGGGGACCAGTTCCAGCAGCAGGCGCTGGCCGGCGCGCAACTTGCGGGACGCCGTGCGCTGCACCTGCCCATCGACCCTGGCATGGCCGCGCTCGACCAGCGACTGCAAGTGGTTGCGCGAGAACTCCGGGGCCAGTTTCACCAGCCATTTATCCAGCCGCTCACCATGGCTGGCGGCGTCGACCTGGCCCTCGCGCACCTCATGCTCGGCGACGGAGTCGGCGGCCTCAGGGGCCTCTTCCGCAGCCAGGGGCTCCCTATAATCCGCGCCGTCCTGGCTTGTAGGCACCGCGCGCCCCTTGATCGACACCATGTCCTTGACCCGTTTTCCTTTGGGACGGATGAGCGTGGCAGCGCTGTTGCTGGCCATTGCCCTGGCGGGCTGCAGCAGCACGAAGTCAGACCCGGCGGTGGCCAATCCGAGCCTGCCGACCGACGTGAACAAATTGTATGCACAGGCCAAGGACGAGATCGCCAGTGGCACCTGGGACAGCGCCGTCAAGACGCTGGAGCGTCTGGAAGGCCGCGCCGCGGGCACCGTGCTGGCGCAGCAGGCGCAACTGGACCTGGCCTACGTCTACTGGCGCAGCGGCGAACGCGCGCAGGCCCTGGCCACCATCGAGCGCTTCATCAAGCTGAATCCGTCGAGCCCGGCACTGGACTACGCCCTGTACCTGCGCGGGGTGATCAACTTCAATGACGACGTCGGCGTGATCGGCAGCCTGGCCGGCCAGGACCTGACCGAACGCGACCCGCGCGCCATGCGCGATTCCTACCAGGCCTTCAAGCAGTTGGTCGACCAGTTCCCTGCCTCGGCCTACTCGGACGACGCGCGCGTGCGCATGGACTACATCACCAATGCGCTGGCCGAGTACGAGCTGCACGTGGCGCGCTACTACTACCGGCGCGGCGCCTACGTGGCCGCGGTGAACCGGGCGCAGCAGGCGGTGACCGACTTCCAGGGTGCACCGGCCACCGAAGAGGCGCTGTACATCATGGTGCTGGGCTATGAACGGCTGGGCCTGGAGGCGCTGCGCGACGCCGCCAACCGGGTGCTGATGACCAACTTCCCGAACACCACCTTCCCGGCCAAGGGCCTGACGCGCGAGTCCAAGGCCTGGTGGCACATCTGGAACTGAGGCTGCGCTTTAGTGCGCGGCGGCCAGCGCCGCCAGCCATTCGAAGGCCTGCGCCTCGTCCTGCAGCTCGCCCATCGGCGGCAGCGCCGCACGTAGCCGCGCGCCGTAGTTCATCTGCCGCAGCCGCGGATCGCAGACCACCAGCAGGCCGCGGTCGGTCTCGCTGCGGATCAGCCGCCCCGCACCCTGCTTCAGCGACACCGCGGCCTCGGCCACGAAGTACTCGCCGAAGGCATTGCCGCCACGTGATTCGATGCGCTTCACGCGCGCCTGCACCAGCGGATCGTTCGGCGGCGGGAAGGGCAGCTTGTCGATCAGCACGCACTGCAGCGCATCGCCGGGCACGTCGATGCCTTCCCAGAAACTCTGCGAGCCCACCAGCACGCAGTCGCGCCCGTCGCCGAAGCGCTGCAGCAGCGCGCGCTTGGGCTGGCTGCCCTGCACCAGCACTTCGATCGGCCGGCCGGCAGCGGCCAGGGCATCGCGCAGCGCCTCGGCGATGACCGGCAACACGCGCAGCGTGGTGGTCAGCACGAAGCAGCGGCCGCCCAGCGCCATGGCGCAGCGCGCCGCCAGCGCACCCACCGCGGCCGGGTGCGCGGCATCGTTGGGCCGGGCAAAGGGCAGCGGCACCCACAGCCTGGCGTGCGCCGCGTAGTCGAAGGGGCTGCCGGCGCGCAGCGTCTCCGCGTCCTCCAGGCCGGTGGCCGAGGTGAACCAGCTCAGGCGATCGTCGTCGCCCAGCGTCGCGGACGTGAAGATCCAGGCCTTCGGTGAAGCCCGTCGCTGTTCGCCGAGCATGGCGCGGATGTCCAGCGGCGACTGCAGCAGGCGCGCCTGGTGCGGCGACAGGTCGATCCAGCGCACCTGATCCTCGGGGGCCGGATGGGCAAACGCAACGGCCAGCGCGGCCAGCTCCGTGCCGCGCTGGGCGAGCTTCTCGAGATCAGGCGCCATTGCTGCCGGTTCGGCCAGCGCATCGGCCGCAGCCTGCGCGGCTTCGGCCACGGCCTGCACCGCCGCCGGCCAGCCATCGCCGCGCGCGCGCTCTTCCCAGCGCAGCTTCAGCGTGCCACGCAGTTCGCGCAGCGGCCCGGCACAGGTCAGCCGCAGCTGCCGGGCTGCCTGCTCCACCGCCGCAGCCAGCGCATGCCAGTCACGCAGGCCGCGCGCCTTCTGCAGGCCCAGCGCCAGCAGGTCACGCGCAAAGTCCAGCAACTGGGCCGTACCGAGCGCGGTGCCCAGGAACTGCACGCCGGCCTCCACCAGCTGGTGCGCCTCGTCGAACACGGCCACGTCGACGGTGGGCAGCAGTTCGGCCACGCCGCTGTCGCGCAAGGCCATGTCGGCGAAGAACAGGTGGTGGTTCACCACCACCAGGTCGGCGGCCATGGCCTCACGCCGGGCCCGCATCACGTGGCAGGCCTTGTACTGCGGGCATTCGCTGCCCAGGCAGTTGTCCCGGGTGGAGGTGACCAGCGGGATCACCGGCGAGCGCTCGTCCAGGCCCTCGATTTCGGCCAGGTCCCCGCTGCGCGTGGATTGCGCCCAGGCCTCCACCCGGGCCAGCGTGCGCACGGCCCAGCGGTCGGGCAGCTCGGCCGACTGCCGCGCCACCTGCAGCCGCTGCAGGCACAGGTAGCTGGCACGGCCTTTCAGCAGCGCCAGGCTGAGCGGCACGCCGAGGGCATCGCGCAGCCAGGGCAGATCACGCAGGAACAGCTGGTCCTGCAGGCTCTTGGTGGCGGTACTGACCAGCGCGCGGCGCCCGGACAGCAGCAGCGGCACCAGGTAGGCAAAGGTCTTGCCCACGCCAGTGCCCGCCTCGGCCACCAACGGGCTGCGCGCCTCGACGGCCCGTGCCACGCAATGGGCCAGGTGCTGCTGCACCTCACGCTGCGCCAGTGACGGGTCCTTGCGCACCAGCGCGCCCTGGCTGGAGAAGGCCAGCGCCACCTGGGCGCACAGATCGGCTTCGGCGTCGTCGTGCAGGGCGCCCGGCGCGTCGTCCGGGCCGGAATGGCCCATGCTCAGGCCGGCATCGGCGGATCGAGCTCGAGTTCCAGGCGCGCTATCTGGTCGCGCAGCAACAGGCGGCGCTTCTTCAGCCGGCGCAGCGCCAGGTCGTCCAGCGGCAGGCTGGTCGCCATGCGGTCGATCATGTCGTCCATGTCCGCGTGTTCCATGCGAAGTTCAATCAATTGGCGCTGAACGGAGTGCAAGTTGTCATCGATTTGCGGACTTTCGCTCATGGCGCCGAGTTTATATTCGCGGCCATGAATGCACCAGAACAGGCGTTCCGCATTTCCGCGGCGACCGGTCTGCATCGTGGCGACCGCGCCTACCAGCAGGATCAAGTCGAGATCATTCCTCACCACCGGGTGCCAGGCTGCGCACTGGGCATCATTGCCGACGGCATGGGCGGCAAGAGCGGCGGGCGCAAGGCGGCCGACCAGGTGATGCTGACGGCTCGGCAGATCTTCGAGCGCTATGTGCCGCAGAAGGACGACCCCACCGCCACGCTGCGCCAGGTGGTGATGGAGTCGCACCTGATGATCAAGCTGACGGCGATCACCTCGGAGGAAGAGCCGCACAGCACCTTGGCGGCCTTCCTGGTGGACCCGACGCTGGAATGTGCGATTGCCCATGCCGGTGATTCCCGCGTCTACCACTTTCGCGGCCCGGATCTGGTGTCGCGCACCACCGACCATTCCTTCGTGCAGCGGCTGATCGACGAAGGCCGCCTGACCGAGGAAGAGGCGTTGACCCATCCGCAGGGCAACCTGCTGACCGGCTGCCTGGGAACGCACAACGACCCGCCGATCAGCCTGTCGCAGATCGAGCGCCTGGCCTTCGGTGACGCGTTGCTGGCCTGCAGTGACGGCCTGTGGCACTACTTCACGCCGCGCGAGATGGGGGCCATCCTGCATGCCCTGCCGCCGCGCGAAGCCAGCGAGATGCTGGTCAACAAGGCGCGGCAGCGCGCCCGTGGCGGCGGCGACAACCTGTCGCTGGCCATCCTGCGCATCGAGCCGCTGGGCTGACGCAAGGCGCCTGCCCTACCGTCTGCCCATCAGCGCGGCGCGCTGGCGGGATTCGAGATCGCCGACACGCTGGCTGCCGAGGGCACCGGCAACGGTTGCGACACCTTGCCCTTGGCCGCGCGCTCGGCCGCGCGCTGTTCGGCTTCCTGGCGGCGTGCGGCGGCCTCGCTGGCGCGTCGTTGCTGCGCCACCACGCGGGCCGCCGCCTCGGCTGCGTCGTCCGCGGTCTTGGAAAGCCGGCGCGCACGTTCGCTGGGCTGTGCGGCGCTGGCAGGTGCCGCCGCTGCCGAGGCCGCCGGTGCGGCCCGCGGCGACGGCGGCGGGCGGCTTCGGGCATCGGCGCGCTTGGCCTCCAACTCCTGGCGCTTTTCTTCGGCCTCGGCTTTTCTGCGGGCGTCGTCGAGCGCCAGTTCGCGCAGGCGCAATGACGACAGCGCCGCCCGGCGCTCGGCATCGGCATCGGCCACGCAACCGGACACCGCGAAGCGCTGCTTGCAGGCCGCCTCGGCCTGACGGTAGCGCTCTTCGGCGGCGGCCCGCTCGCGGCGAATCTGCTCGCGCTCGGCTCGGGCTTCGGGTGTCTCGGCGGCCCAGGCGGCACCGCCCGTCGCGACGGCGCCGGCCAGCAGACACGCCCAGAGGCCCCTCATGTCAGGCCGGTGTCCACGGTGCGCCGTGTCAGCCCCAGATAGGCTGCGCTTTGCATCTCGCGCAGCCGTGACGCGGTGCGCGGGAACTCATGGCATAGCGGGCCTTCGGTGTAGAGCATCTCGGGTTCGACCTCGGCCGACAGGATCAGTTTCACCCGCCGGTCGTAAAGCACATCCACCAGCCAGGTGAAGCGCCGCGCCTCGCTGGCCAGCCGCGGCGACATGGCCGGCACGCCGGACAGCAGCACGGTGTGAAAGCGCGAGGCCAGCTCCAGGTAGTCGTTCTGCGAGCGCGGGCCACCGCACAGCTGCGCGAAATCGAACCAGACCACGCCGCCGGCGCGGCGGCGGGCCCGCAGCTCGCGGTGCTCGATGCGCAGCACCGGGTCCTCGTCGGCGGCTTCCGCCAGCTGCCTGAAGGCGGCCTGCATCTGCACGCCGGCGCGTGCGTCCAGCGGCGTGTGATAGACCTTCACCTGGCCCAGCGCCAGCTGGCGGTAGTCGGTGCCGGCGTCGACGTCCAGCACCTCCAGGTGCTGCTTCAGCAGCTCGATGGCCGGCAGGATCCGGTCGCGGTGCAGGCCGTTCGGATACAGCCCGTCAGGGTGGAAGTTCGAGGTGGTGACGATGCTCACCCGGTTGGCGAACAGCGCCTCCAGCAGCCGGTGCAGGATCATCGCGTCGGTGACGTCGGCGATGTGGAACTCGTCGAAGCAGATCAGCCGGAAGCGCCGTGCGATGCGCCGGCCCAGCTCGTCCAGCGGATCGGTGGTGCCGCGCAGCTCGTGCAGCTCGCGGTGCACCTCGCGCATGAACTCGTGGAAATGCAGCCGCGTCTTGCGCTTCAGCGGCACCGACTGGTAGAAGCAGTCCATCAGGAAGCTCTTGCCGCGCCCCACCCCGCCGTACAGGTACACGCCGCGCGGGATCGGCGGGCGGTTCAGCATGCGCGCCAGCGTGCCGCGGCGCCGCTGCAGGTAGGCCAGCCAGTCGTTCTCGCAGCGCTCCAGCGCGTCGATGGCCCACAGCTGCGCCGCGTCGGCGGTGTAGCCGCGCTCCTTGAGGGTGCGTTCGTACAGCTCGCGGACGGCCATCCGTCGGGCGTCAGAAGTTCAGCGTGCGCTTGTCCACGGCCAGCGCCGCTTCCTTGGTGGACTCGCTCAGCGAGGGGTGCGCATGGCAGATGCGTGCGATGTCCTCGCTGCTGGCCTTGAACTCCATCGCCACCACGGCCTCGGCGATCAGCTCGCTGGCCATCGGCCCGATGATGTGCACGCCCAGGATCTCGTCGGTGGCCGCGTCGGCCAGCATCTTCACCATGCCGGTGGTGTCACCCAGCGCACGCGCCCGGCCGTTGGCCATGAACGGGAAGCTGCCGGCCTTGTAGGCCCGGCCCGCGGCCTTCAGCTGCTGCTCGGTCTGGCCCACCCAGGCAATCTCCGGGCTGGTGTAGATGACCCAGGGGATGGTGTTGAAGTTGACGTGCCCGTGCTGGCCGGCGATGCGCTCGGCCACGGCCACGCCCTCTTCTTCTGCCTTGTGCGCGAGCATCGGGCCGCGCACCACGTCGCCCACCGCCCACACGCCGGGCAGGTTGGTGCGGCAGTCGTCGTCGACGACGATGAAGCCGCGCTCGTCGGTCTTCAGGCCCACGCCTTCGGCGTTCAGGCCGGTGGTGTTGGGCACGCGGCCGATCGAGACGATCAGCCGCTCGCAGTCCAGCGTCTGCGCCGCGCCGGCCGCGTCGGTGTAGGCCACGCTCACGCCCTTCTTGCCGCTCTTGACCTCGTCGATCTTCACGCCCAGCTGGATCTTCAGGCCCTGCTTGGTGAAGACCTTGTGCGCCTCCTTGGCGATCTGCTCGTCCACCGCGCCCAGGAACACCGGCAGCGCCTCCAGCACCGTCACCTGCGCGCCCAGCCGTCGCCACACCGAACCCATTTCCAGGCCGATGACGCCCGAGCCGATGACGCCCAGCGTATTCGGCGCCGCGCCGAGGCGCAGCGCGCCGTCGTTGGACAGGATGCGCTCCTCGTCGAAGGCCGCGCCGGGCAGCGCGCGCGCGCTGGAGCCGGTGGCCACGATCACCTGCTTGGCCAGCAGCGTCTCCAGCTTGTCGCCCGCCACCGCGATCTCATAGCCACCATCGGCCGCCTTGACGAAGGAGCCGCGGCCGTGGAAGAAGCTGACCTTGTTCTTCTTGAACAGGTACAGGATGCCGTCGTTGTTCTGCTTCACGACGGTGTCCTTGCGAGCCACCATCTTCGGCACGTCGATGCGCAGGTTGTCCAGCCCGATGCCGTGGTCGGCAAAGGCATGGCCGGCATGCTCGAAGTGCTCGCTGCTTTGCAGCAGCGCCTTGCTCGGGATGCAGCCGACATTGGTGCAGGTGCCGCCCGGCGCGGGGCCGCCCTTGCTGTTCTTCCAGTCGTCGATGCAGGCGGTGTTCAGGCCGAGCTGCGCTGCACGGATGGCGGCGATGTAGCCGCCGGGGCCGCCGCCGATGACGACGACGTCGAAGTTCTTGGACATGGTAAGGGTCGGGTTAGGCCGTCATTCGAGCGGCACGAAGATCCACAGCAGCAGGTAGGCCAGCAGGCCCGTGCCACCGAACAGGAAGAGCAGCGTGAACAGCAGGCGCCAGATCCAGGCGTCGATGCCGGTGGCCTGGCCGATGCCGGCGCACACGCCGCCCAGCCACTTGTCGCTGCGGCTGCGCCGCAGGCGGTTGACGGCCGCGGCCGCCGGCGACGGGATGGCGCCGCCGGCATCGATGAGCCTGGCCTTGGCGCGCTGGAACTCCTCTTCGGAGAGCGTGCCGCGGGCACGCATCTCCTCCAGGCGGGCCAGTTCCTCGACCAGGCTCATGCCGCTCAGATGTCGAACAGCAGGCGCGCCGGGTCTTCCAGCGCTTCCTTCATGGCCACCAGGCCGAGCACCGCTTCACGGCCGTCGATGATGCGGTGGTCGTAGCTCATCGCCAGGTAGTTCATCGGCCGGACCACGATCTGGCCGTTCTCGACCACGGCGCGGTCCTTGGTGGCGTGCACGCCCAGGATCGCGCTCTGCGGCGGGTTGATGATCGGCGTGCTGAGCATCGAGCCGAACACCCCGCCGTTGCTGATCGAGAAGGTGCCGCCGCTCAGCTCGTCCATCGACAGCTTGCCGTCGCGCGCCTTGACGCCGTACTCGGCAATCTTCTTCTCGATGTCGGCAAAGCTCATCTGGTCGGCATTGCGCAGGATCGGTACCACCAGGCCGCGCGGCGAACCCACCGCGATGCCGATGTCGAAGTAGCCGTGGTAGACGATGTCGGTGCCGTCGACGCTGGCGTTCAGCACCGGGTACTTCTTCAGCGCGGCCACCGCGGCCTTGACGAAGAAGCTCATGAAGCCGATCTTGACGCCGTGCTCCTTCTCGAAGCGCTCCTGGAAGCGCTTGCGCATCTCCATCACCGGCGCCATGTTCACCTCGTTGAAGGTGGTCAGGATGGCGTTGGTGGCCTGGCTCTGCAGCAGACGCTCGGCGACGCGGGCGCGCAGGCGGCTCATCGGCACGCGCTGCTCGGGGCGGTCGCCCAGGCTGGCCATCGGCGGCGGGGCCACCGGCGGCAGCGGCGCGGCCAGCTTCGGCGCGGCCGGGGCGGCGGCCGGCGGGGCGGCCTTCGGCGCAGCCAGCGCGCCGAGCACATCGCCCTTGGTGACGCGGCCGTCCTTGCCGGTGCCGGGCACCGAGCCGGCGGCCAGCTGGTTGTCGGCCATCAGCTTGGCCGCGGCTGGCATGGCCACGCCGGCCTTGCTGGCTGCAGCCGGCGCAGCGGCGGGGGCGGCCGCAGCCGGCGCCGGTGCGGCGGGGGGGGCGGCCGGCGCGGCGCCGGCCTTGGCCTCGGTGTCGATGCGCGCGATCACCTGCTCGGCGGTGACGGTGGCGCCGTCGGCCACCACATGCTCGCTGAGCACGCCGCTGGCCGGAGCCGGCACTTCGAGAACGACCTTGTCGGTCTCGATCTCGATCAGGATCTCGTCCATGGCCACGGCTTCACCGGGCTTCTTCTTCCACTGCAACAGGGTGGCCTCGGCCACGGACTCGGACAACTGGGGAACCTTGACGTCGACGATTGACATGTTTGAACTCTGTGGTCTTGGAGGGGCGTGCAGGCGCAGGCGCGGGGTGGCCCAGGGGTCCGGCACGCGCGGCAGCCGGGGCCCGCGGCCCCGGCACCGCACTTACTTGGACAGCACGAAACCCTTCAGCTTGCCGAAGGCCTGTTCGAGCAGCGCCTTCTGCTGCTCCTGGTGCAGGTGGGCATAGCCCACCGCCGGCGAGGCCGAGGCCGGCCGTCCGGCGTAACCCAGGCGCTGGCCCTCGGACATGTTCTCGTGCACATAGTGCTGCACGTAGAACCACGCGCCCTGGTTCTGCGGCTCGTCCTGGCACCAGATCACCTCGGTGGCGTTCGGATAGCGCTTCATCTCGGCACCGAAGGCCTTGTGCGGGAACGGGTACAGCTGCTCGACGCGCACGATGGCCACGTCCCAGGCCTTCTTCTCGTCGCGACGGCGAATCAGGTCGTAGGCCACCTTGCCCGAGCAGGCGATCACGCGCTTGACCTTGTCGGGCTCCACCTCGGCGCGGCTGGCGCCGATCACCGTGCGGAACTCGCCCTTGGTGAACTCCGACAGCGGCGAAGTCGCGTCCTTGGCGCGCAGCAGGCTCTTCGGCGTGAAGATGACCAGCGGCTTGCGGAACTGCCGCACCATCTGCCGGCGCAGCAGGTGGAAGATCTGGCTGGCACTGGTGGGCTGGCAGATCTGCATGTTGTTGTCGGCCGCCAACTGCATGAAGCGCTCGATGCGCGCTGAACTGTGCTCGGGGCCCTGCCCCTCGTAGCCGTGCGGCAGCATCAGCGTCAGGCCGTTGACGCGGCCCCACTTCACCTCGCCCGAAGCGATGAACTGGTCGATCACCACCTGCGCGCCGTTGACGAAATCGCCGAACTGCGCTTCCCAGATGACCAGCGTGTTCGGCTCGGCGCTGGCGTAGCCGTACTCGAAGCCCAGCACCGCCTCTTCGGACAGCAGCGAGTCGATGACGACGAAGGGCGCCTGGTTGTCGGCCACGTTCTGCAGCGGCACGTAGGTGCCGGTGTCCCACTTCTCGCGGTTCTGGTCGTGCAGCACGGCGTGGCGGTGGGTGAAGGTACCGCGGCCGCAGTCCTCGCCCGACAGGCGCACCGCGTAGCCGCTGGCCACCAGCGACGCGAAGGCCAGATGCTCGCCCATGCCCCAGTCGACGTTGATCTCGCCGCGGCCCATCGCCGCGCGGTCGGCCAGCACCTTCTCGACCAGCGGGTGCACCTTGAAGTTGGCCGGTACGGTGGTAATGCGCTCGGACAGGCGCTTGATCTCGGCCAGCGGCAGCGCCGTGTCGGCCGAATCGGTCCACTTGCGGTTCAGGAACGGCGCCCAATCGACCGCGTACTTGCTCTTGAAGTTGGTCAGCACCGGGTCACCGGTGTGCTTGCCCTCGTCGAGTGCGGCGCGCAGGGCCTTGACCATCTGGTCGGGGCCGTCGGCCGGCAGCACACCCTGGGTCACCAGCTTCTCGCCATACAGCTTGCGGGTGCCGGGATGCTGGCCGATCTTCTTGTACATCAGCGGCTGGGTCAGCGAGGGTGTGTCCTGCTCGTTATGGCCCAGCTTGCGGAAGCAGATGATGTCGACCACCACGTCCTTGTTGAACTGCTGGCGATAGTCCAGCGCCAGTTGCGTGCACAGCACCACCGCCTCGGGGTCGTCGCCGTTCACGTGCAGCACCGGCGCCTCGATCATCTTGACCACGTCGGTGCAGTACAGCGTCGAGCGGCTGTCGCGCGGGTCGCTGGTGGTGAAGCCGATCTGGTTGTTGATAACCAGGTGAACCGTGCCGCCGGTGTAGTAGCCCCGGGTCTGCGCCAGCGCCAGCGTCTCCATCACCACGCCCTGGCCGGCAAAGGCTGCGTCACCGTGCACCAGCACGGGCAGCACCTGGTCGCCCGACCGATCGCCGCGGCGGTCGAGGCGGGCCTTGACCGAACCTTCGACCACCGGGTTGACGATCTCGAGGTGGCTGGGGTTGAAGGCCAGGCTCAGGTGCACCGGACCGCCGGGCGTGCTGACGTCGGAGCTGAAGCCCTGGTGGTACTTCACGTCGCCAGAGGGCAGGTCTTCCGGCGCGGTGTGGTCGAACTCGGCAAACAGGTCCTTGGGCAGCTTGCCCAGCGTGTTCACCAGCACGTTCAGCCGGCCACGGTGGGCCATGCCGATGACGATCTCCTGCACGCCGCGCTGGCCGGCACGCTGCACCAGCTCGTCCATGCTGGCGATGAAGCTCTCGCCGCCCTCCAGGCTGAAGCGCTTCTGGCCCACGTACTTGGTATGCAGGTAGCGCTCCAGGCCCTCGGCGGCGGTCAGGCGGTCGAGGATATGGATCTTCTCTTCCGCGCTGAAGCTGGCCTTGCTGCGAATGCTTTCCAGCCGCTCCTGCCACCAGCGCTTCTCGGCCTGGTCGGTGGTGTGCATGTACTCGGCGCCGATGGTGCCGCAGTAGGTCTCACGCAAGGCCTGCATGATCTCGCGCAGGGTCATCTGCTCGGCCTTGGTGAAGTAGGTGTTCGTGGCACTGAACGAGATGTCCATGTCGGACTCGGTCAGGTCGTAGAACGCCGGCTCCAGCTCGGGGATCTTGGGCCGTTCGGTGCGCTTCAGCGGGTCCAGGTCGGCCCAGCGCGAACCGACGTTGCGGTAGGCCGCGATCAGCGACTGCACGTGCACCTGCTTGCGGGCCACCGCCAGGTCGGCCTCGCTGGCCTTCAGCGCGAAGGCATTGGCCTTGGCGCGCTGGGCGAAGCTCTCGACCACCGGCGCATGCGCCACGTCGCGGGCCGCGCTGCCGTCCACGGCGGCCACGTTCTGCAGCCGGTCGAAGTATTCGCGCCAGTTGTCGGGCACGCTGCCCGGGTTGTCGAGGTAGGCCTCGTAGAGTTCCTCGACGTACGGGGCATTGCCACCGAACAGGTACGAGTTGGACCTGTATTGCTGCATCATCTTGCGCTCACCTTTCGCCCCGGTTTCCAGAGCTTCGATGGGTTGAGAAACCTTCCGCGACCCCCGGCTGCACCGGTTGGCGGATTGCGGCACGGGCCGGCTGTTGCTTGCACGTCCCACGGGGGAACGAGGCTGTCACCCCGTTTCCCGGACGGCACTGTAGCACCGCCGGATACACCCGATACCTTGAATTGGACGCCTGCCGGCCTTCGGTTTCCTGACAACGGCGGGCGGTCGGGCGGCGCCCGGGATTCCCCGCCCTGGGCCGGCGCCGGCATGGCCTAGCATTGCAGCCTTCGATTTCCGACGGAGTGACCCCATGAAGCTCAATTCCCTGCTGACGGCGGCCGTGCTGGCCAGCGCCGGCCTGGCTGGCGTGGCGCAAGCCGAAACGCTGCGCTGGGCAGCCCAGAACGACATCCTGACGCTGGACCCGCATTCGCAGAACCACGCCACGACGAACGCCATCCTCATGCATTCGTACGAAGGCCTGACCCGCTACAACGAGAAGTTCGAGGTCGAGCCGGCGCTGGCCACCAAGTGGACCTACATCAGCCCGACACAGGTGCGCTTCGAACTGCGCAAGGGCGTCAAGTTCGCCGATGGCAGCCCCTTCACCGCCGACGACGTGCTCTTCTCGTTCGGCCGCATCAAGCAGCCGCAGGGCACGATGGGCATCTACGTGGCCGGCATTGCCGACATCAAGAAGGTCGACGACCACACGGTGGACTTCATGCTCAGCGGCCCGACACCGCTGCTGCTGCGCAACATCATCGACTTCCGGATCATGAGCAAGGCGTGGTCCGAGAAGAACAAGACCACCAACGTGCAGGACTACAAGGCCAAGGAAGACAACTACGCCTCGCGCAACGTCAACGGCACCGGCTCGTACAAGATCACCGGCTGGACGCCCGACCAGCGCATCACCATGGCGCAGAACAAGGACTGGTGGGACAAGGCCAAGAACAACGTGACCGAGGTGATCTACACCCCGATCAAGTCCGACCCCACCCGTGTGGCCGCACTGCTGTCGGGTGACGTGGACATGCTGACCGACCTGCCCACGCAGGACGTGGCCCGGCTGCGCCAGGACCCCAAGCTGAAGATCGTCGACGGCCACGAGGTGCGCACCATCTTCATCGCGCTGGACCAGTTCAGCCCCGAGCTGAAGTACAGCGACGTCAAGGGCAAGAACCCGTTCAAGGACAAGCGTGTGCGCGAAGCGCTGTCGATCGCCATCGACCGCGAAGCCATCAAGCGCAACACCATGCGCGGCCTGTCCATCCCGGCCGGCATCATGGTGGCGCCGGGCGTCAACGGCCACTCCGCCGAGATCGACGTGCCGGCCAAGGTGGATGTCGAACGTGCGAAGAAGCTGCTGGCCGAGGCCGGCTACCCGAACGGCTTCGAGTTCCAGCTGAACTGCCCGAACAACCGCTACGTCAACGACGAGGAGATCTGCCAGAACCTGGTGGGCTTCTGGGCGCGCATCGGCGTGAAGACCAAGCTGGTCGCCGAATCGATGGCCACCTTCATCCAGAAGGTGCAGAACTTCGACACTTCCGCCTACCTGCTGGGCTGGGGCGTGGCCACCTTCGACGCGCAGTACACGCTGCAGTCGCTGATCCGCACCCGCACCACCGGTGCCGACGGCAACTTCAACTTCGGCCGCGTCAGCGATCCGAAGCTCGATGCGCTGGTCGACGCGATGAAGACCGAGACCGACGTGGCCAAGCGCAACGCGCAGATCCGCGACGCGCTGGTGCTGACGCGAGACGAGGTGCTGAACATCCCGCTGCACCACCAGCTGCGCCCCTGGGCGATGAAGAAGGGTGTCAACACCACGCACCGCGCCGATGACCGGCCGGAGGCCCGCTTCACCAGCGTGAACCCTGGCGGCAATTGATCACAGCGCCGATGTCGGGCGGCCCCTGGGCCGCTGATGCATCACAAGGGCCCGCCTGCGCGGGCCCTTTTTCCTGGGCCCTGGGCTTGATCCTGCTGCTTGCGGCGGCGCTCGCCCCGGCGGCGGCACCCAGCCCCGCCCCGCCCAACGAGGTGCGCGGCCAGGTCGCGCTGCCACCCGAGGCAGAACAGCTGTCCGGCGCGCAGCTGACCATCGAACTGCGCGAGATCGGCTCCGACCAGGTATGGGCCGAACAGCGCCTGACGCTGGTTCGGCCCGCCGCTGAGCAGGCCTTCCAGCTGACCTGGCGTCACCAGGCACTGCCCTACGCGCCCGAGTTGCGCGTGCGTGCTGGGCTGCAGGCCCAAGGCCGGCTGCTGTGGCTGAGCGAGCCGAAGCCGCTGAACCCGCGCCAGCGCAGCGTCGACCTGGGCACGCTGACACTGCTGCGGGCGCCGCCGCCGCTGGCCTTCCAGACGGTGATCGACTGCCGCGTGCGCCGCTTCGTGGTGGGCATGGACGGCAACCAGCTGGTGCTGCGCAACGGCGAGACCACCTACCCGCTGCGCCACGATGCGGAGCCCCCAGGCTCTCGGCACGTGGCCCTGGACGATCCGAGCACCTTCGTGCAGACCGAAGGCACCACCGCCGACGTGTCGGTGCGCGGCGTGCGCTATGCGCGCTGCAGCCTGTCGCGGTAGACGCGGCCGGCCTTCATCACCAGCACCGGGCCGCGCTGCGGGTCGGCCAGCATCGACAGTTCCTGCGTCGGGTCGCCATCGACCAGCAGCAGGTCGGCCCAGGCGCCGGGCAGGATCTGGCCGATGCGGCCTTCCTCGCGCATCAGCTGCGCGGCGACGATCGTGGCGCTCTGCAGCACCTCCACCGGCGTCTGCGCGCCGCGGCGCAGCTCGAACTCGATGCTCTGCTTCGCGTGCATGTGGCCCAGCAGGTCGGTGCCGAAGACGATCGGCACGCCCTCGGCCTTGGCGATGCGCAGCGACTCGATGCCGCGCGCATGTACCTTCTGCAGCTTGTCCAGCATCTCGTCCGACCAGCCCAGGCACTCGCCCTCCTCGGCCAGCGCGACGTAGGTGGCCAGCGTGGGCACCAGGTAGGCGCCATGCGCCTTCATCACCCGCGCGGTGGCCTCGTCGATCAGGTTGCCGTGTTCGATGGAGCGCACGCCGGCCTGCACCGCCCGCGTCACCGCACGCGGCGAATAGGCATGCGCCATCGCATACAGGTTGGCGGCCTCGGCTTCCTCGCAGGCCGCGCGCAGTTCCTCCACCGAAAACTGCGTGCCTTCCAGCGGGTCGCTGGGGCTGGCGATGCCGCCGCCGGCCATGATCTTGATCTGGTTGGCGCCATTGCGCACCTGCTCGCGCACCGCGCGCCGCACCTCGCCCACGCCGTCGGCGATGGCACCGATTAGCCCCAGGCCGGCGCAGCTGCAGAAGAACTCGCGTTGGCGCACACCCTTGGGCCGCATGTCGGCATGGCCGCCGGTCTGGCTGATCGGGAAGCCGGCGATGAACAGCCGCGGCCCTTCGAACAGGCCGCGCGCCACCGCCTCCTGCAGGCCGTAGTCGGCACCGGCCGCATCGCGGGCGGTGGTGAAGCCACGCTGCAGCATGCCCTGCAGGATGGCGCTGCTCTCGGCCGTCACCAGCGACGGCGGCTGCAGCGCCAGGCGGCTGAGGTCGTGCGACGAGGCCACCACGTGCACATGCGCGTCGATCAGCCCGGGCAGCAGCACGCGGCCGGCGGCATCGATGCGCTGCGCCACGTCGTCCACCGGCACCGCGGCGTCCAGCTCGGCGGCGATGCGCTCGCCTTCGACCACGACGCGGCGGTTCGGCCGCAGCGCGCCGGTGGCGCTGTCGAAGACCGTGGCCCGGTCGATCAGCAGGCGGCCGGCCATCGCTTCAGCAGCCGCAGATCCGTTGACGCGCTTCGTCGTACTCGCGCTTCAGCCGCGCCACCATCTCGGCCACCGGCACCACCGCCTTGACCGAGCCGATGCCCTGGCCGCAGCCCCAGATGTCCTTCCAGGCCTTCTTCGGCCCGCCGGCGCTGCCGAACTGCATGGTGCTGATGTCGCCTTCGGGCAGGTTCTCGGGGTCGAGCCCGGCGTTGCGGATCGACGGCTTCAGGTAGTTGCCGTGCACGCCGGTGAACAGGCTGCTGTAGACGATGTCATCGCTGGTGGACTCGACGATCATCTGCTTGTAGCCCTCGGCGGCGCGCGCCTCCTCGGTGGCGATGAAGGCCGAGCCGATGTACGCGAAATCGGCACCGCAGGCCTGCGCGGCCAGCACGCCGGCGCCGGTACCGATGGCGCCCGACAAGGCGATCGGCCCGTCGAACCATTCGCGGATCTCGGCCACCAGCGCGAAGGGGCTCTTCACGCCGGCATGGCCGCCGGCGCCCGCGGCCACCGGAATCAGCCCATCGGCGCCCTTCTCGATGGCCTTGTGCGCGAAGGTGTTGTTGATGATGTCGTGCAGCACCACGCCGCCCCAGGCGTGCGCGGCCTGGTTGATCTCGGGCCGCGCGCCCAGCGAGCTGATGAGGATCGGCACCTTGTACTTCTCGCACATCTGCATGTCGTGGTCGAGCCGGTCGTTGCTCTTGTGCACGATCTGGTTGATGGCGAAGGGCGCGGCCGGCTTGTCGGGGTTGGCGCGGTTGTAGGTCGCCAGCGTCTCGGTGATCTCGGCCAGCCACTCGTCCAGTTGCGAGGCCGGGCGTGCGTTCAGCGCCGGCATCGAGCCGACCACGCCGGCCTTGCACTGCTCGATCACGAGCTTGGGGTGGCTGATGATGAACAGCGGCGAGCCGATGATCGGCAGCGGCAGGTTCGCAAGGATCGGGGGCAGCGGCAAGGGAGGCTCCGTCGGTTGGGTCAAGGGCCGCCGCAGTGTGCGGGGCACACCGCGGTCGAGCCTGTCACGGGTGCGACAAAAGCCGTGCTCAGAGCGCCTCGATTGGCATCTCGGCCAGCGCGGCGGCACCGGCGACGATGCTGTGGCCGATGCCCGGCACGCGGCTCAGGATGTGGTCGGCATAGAAGCGCGCGGTGGCGATCTTGGCGCGCATGAAGGCCGGGTCCTCGCCAGTGGCCAGGTGCTTCTCGGCCGCCAGCAGGGCACGCGCCATCTGCCAGCCCGCCACCGTGTTGCCGGCCAGCATCAGGTAGGGCACGCTGCCGGCGTAGACGGCGTTCGGGCTGGCCTTGCTGCGGCCGGCGATGAACTCCACCACCTCCAGGTAGGCCTGGCGCGCGGCGCGCAGGCTGCGATGCATGGCCTTGGCGGCGTCGCTGCCGCTCTTCTGCAGCTCGCCCTCGGTAGCCTCGATGCGCGCGGCGATGGCCTTGGCCACGGCGCCGCCGTCGCGCGCCGTCTTGCGGCCCACGAGGTCGTTGGCCTGGATGGCGGTGGTGCCTTCGTAGATCGGCAGGATGCGCGCGTCGCGGTAGTGCTGCGCGGCGCCGGTTTCCTCGATGAAGCCCATGCCGCCATGGACTTGCACGCCCAGGCTGGTGACCTCCAGGCTCATCTCGGTGCTGTAGCCCTTGACCAGCGGTACCATGAATTCATAGAAGGCCTGGTTCTGTTTGCGCGCCTCGGCATCGGGGTGCGCATGCGCGGCGTCGTAGGCCGCCGCGGCCACGGTGGCCATCGCGCGGCAGCCTTCGGTGTAGGCCCGCATCGTCATCAGCATGCGCTGGATGTCGGGGTGGTGGATGATCGGCGCCGCCCCCGGCGTGCTGCCGTCCACCGGCCGGCTCTGCACGCGCTCGCGGGCGAAGGTGGAGGCCTTCTGGTAGGCCCGCTCGGCCACCGCCACGCCCTGCATGCCCACCGCGTAGCGCGCGGCATTCATCATCACGAACATGTAGGCCAGGCCCTGGTTCTCCTGGCCCACCAGCGTGCCCACGGCGCCGCCATGGTCGCCGAACTGCAGCACCGCGGTCGGGCTGGCCTTGATGCCCAGCTTGTGCTCGATGCTGACGCAGTGCACGTCGTTGCGCGCACCCAGGCTGCCGTCGGCGTTGACCAGGAACTTCGGCACCACGAACAGGCTGATGCCCTTCACGCCCTCGGGCGCGCCGGTCACCCGGGCCAGCACCAGGTGCACGATGTTCTCGGCCATGTCGTGCTCGCCGTAGGTGATGAAGATCTTCGTGCCAAAGATGCGGTAGGTGCCATCGGGCTGCGGCTCGGCGCGGGTGCGCACCGCCGCCAGGTCGCTGCCGGCCTGCGGCTCGGTCAGGTTCATCGTGCCGGTCCACTTGCCCGACACCATGTTCGGAATGAAGGTCTGCTGCTGCGCTTGCGAGCCGGCCGTCAGGAGCGCCTCGATGGCGCCGTCGGTCAGCAGCGGGCACAGCGCGAAACTCATGTTGGAGGAGTTCAGCATCTCGATGCAGGCCGCGCCGATGGTCTTGGGCAGACCCTGGCCGCCGAAGTCCACTGGGTGCTGCAGCCCCTGCCAGCCGCCGGCACCGAACTCCTGGAAAGCCTGCTTGAAGCCCGGCGTCGTGGTCACCACGCCGTCCTTCCACGACGAGGGATTCTTGTCACCTTCCCAGTTCAGCGGCGCCAGCACGCCCTCGGTGAACTTGGCCGCTTCCTCCAGCACGGCCGCGGCGGTGTCGTAGCCGGCGTCCTCGAAGCCGGGCAGCGCGGCCACGGCATCGATATCGGCCAGTTCCTTGATCGCGAACAGCATGTCCTTGACGGGGGCGCGGTAGCTCATGAGGGTCTCCAGGGACAAAGCGGGCTCCGCGAAGGGAGCCCTGTTTCTTGGTTTGGCGGTGCGACTACAGGCTCTTCACCAGCTCGGGCACGGCCGTGAACAAGTCGGCCTCCAGGCCGTAGTCGGCCACGCTGAAGATCGGCGCCTCGGGGTCCTTGTTGATGGCGACGATGACCTTGCTGTCCTTCATGCCGGCCAGGTGCTGGATGGCGCCGCTGATGCCGCAGGCCACGTACAGCTGCGGTGCGACGATCTTGCCCGTCTGGCCCACCTGCCAGTCGTTGGGTGCGTAGCCGGCGTCCACCGCGGCGCGGCTGGCGCCGAGCGCGGCGCCCAGCTTGTCGGCCAGCGGGGTCAGCACTTCGTTGAACTTCTCGCTGCTGCCCATCGCACGGCCGCCGCTGACGATGATCTTGGCCGCCGTCAGTTCGGGCCGGTCGTTCTTGGCGATCTCGCTGCCCACGAAGGTGGCGCTGCCGTAGGCCGGCACCGCGGCCACGCTGTCCACCGCGCCGCTGCCACCGCTGGCCGCGGCAGCATCGAAGCCGGTGGTGCGCACCGTCAGCACCTTGACCGCATCGCCGCTCTGCACGGTGGCGATGGCGTTGCCGGCGTAGATCGGCCGCTCGAAGGTGTCGGCCGAGATCACCTTGGTGACGTCGGACACCTGCCCGACATCGAGCTTGGCGGCCACGCGCGGGGCGATGTTCTTGCCCGAGGCGGTGGCCGGGAACAGGATGTGGCTGTAGCCGGAGGCCAGCGCCAGCACCTGCGCGGCGACGTTCTCGGCCAAGCCGTGGGCGAAGTGCTCGCCTTCGGCATGCAGCACCTTGGCCACGCCAGCGATCTGCCCGGCGGCCTGCGCGGCGGCAGCGGCGTTGTGGCCGGCCACCAGCACGTGCACGTCGCCGCCGCAGGCCAGGGCTGCGGTGACGGTGTTCAGCGTGGCGCCCTTGATCGACGCGTTGTCGTGTTCGGCAATGACGAGTGCGGCCATGTCAGATCACCTTCGAAACGTTCTTGAGCTTGTCGACCAGCGTGGCCACGTCGGGCACCTTGATGCCGGCACCGCGCTTCGGCGGCTCGGCCACCTTCAGCGTCTTGATCTTGCTGGCCACGTCCACGCCCAGGTCGGAGGGCTTGACGACGTCGAGCGTCTTCTTCTTGGCCTTCATGATGTTGGGCAGCGTCACGTAGCGCGGCTCGTTCAGGCGCAGGTCGGTGGTGACGATGGCCGGCAGCTTGAGCTTGACGGTCTCCAGGCCGCCGTCGACCTCGCGGGTGACGCTGGCAAAGCCGTCGGCGACCTCGACCTTGCTGGCGAAGGTGCCCTGCGGCAGGTCGGCCAGCGCGGCCAGCATCTGGCCGGTCTGGTTGCAGTCGTCGTCGATGGCCTGCTTGCCCAGGATCACCAGGCCCGGCTGTTCCTTGTCGACCAGCGCCTTCAGCAGCTTGGCCACGGCCAGCGGCTGCAGTTCGTCGGTGCTTTCCACCAGGATGGCTCGGTCGGCGCCGATGGCCATCGCGGTGCGCAGCGTCTCCTGGCACTGGGTGACGCCGCAGGACACGGCGATGACCTCGGTGGCCACGCCCTTCTCCTTCAGCCGCACCGCCTCTTCCACGGCGATCTCGTCGAAGGGGTTCATGCTCATCTTGACGTTGGCGATGTCCACGCCCGTGCCGTCGCTCTTGACGCGCACCTTGACGTTGTAGTCGACGACCCGCTTGACGGGTACCAGAACCTTCATGGTCGATTGCTCCTGTGCGATGTGCTTAGCCGACCCATTTTAGGCGGGTTGGCCCCCGCGTCCGAGAGAGCTCTCTCCAGGCTCGGCGCGCGCCGCGGCCACGCCACGCGCCACGTTCACGCGCGACAGCACCAGCAGGCCGATGACGAAGAAAAGACCCGTCGACAGGATGGCGATGCGGTGGTTGCCCGCCGTCAGCAGCGTCACCAGGCCATAGGTCATCGGGCCCAGGATGGCCGCCAGCCGCACCGCGAAGGTCCACAGGCCGAAGAACTCGGCCAACCGGTGCTCGGGCGCGAAGGCGCCGGCCATGGCCCGGCCGGCCGATTGGCTGGAGCCCATGCACAGGCCGGCCACCACGGCCGCCACCCAGAACAGCCCCGGGCCGGTCGCGGCCACGGCCAGCAGCGTCATGACGATCCAGCCCACCAGCGTGACCGCCAGCGCGCGGCGGTGGCCAATGCGGTCCTGCCAGTAGCCGAAGGCGAAGGCGCCCACCGCCGACGCGATGTTGACCAAGAAAATCAGCATCATCGTCTGCGTCTGCTGGAAGCCCAGCACCTGCTCGGCATACACCGCTGCCAGCGCGACGACGACTGCAATGCCGGCCTGGTAGGCCACCGCACAAACCAGCAGCCAGACGAAATCGCGGTAGTCCTGCGCATGGCGCCAGGTCTGTGCCAGCCGGGCCAGCGAGGCACGCAGCCCGCTGTCCTGCACGGCCGAAGGCTGCGGCACGGCGCGTTCCTTCAGCAGCGCGAAGGTAACCAGCGACGACAGGCCGTAGATGCCGGCCGTGATCAACATCGTCACCGGCACGAACTGCGTGGCCGGGATGCCCTGCGCCTGCGCCCACAACACATAGCCCAGCGACAGGCCCAGCGTCAGCATGCCGCCGAAGTAGCCGAAGCTCCAGCCCCATCCGGACACGCGGCCCAGCGCATCGCGCCGCGCCAGTTCGGGCAGGAAGGCAGCGGTCAGTGACTCGCCGTAGCTGTAAAAGAGGTTGGACACCACTATCGCCACGACCGCCCACCACAGGTCACCGGGCCCGGCGAAGGCCAGCATGGCCGTGGCCAACACACAGCCCGCGGTGCTGATGGCGAGCATGCGCTTCTTGATGGCCCGCAGGTCGGCCAGTGCGCCCAGCGAGGGCATGGTCAGCATGACCAGCGCGCTCGACAGCGCCAAGGCACTGGTCCAGGCCAGCGTGGCCCAAGAGGCATTGCCCGCGACGACACCGACGAAGTAGGCGTTGAACACCGCCGTCAGCACGACCGTGGTGTAGCCCGAGTTGGCGAAGTCGTACATCGCCCAGCCGAACACTTCGCGGCGACGCACGCCCGCATTCAGCGATGAAGTGTCGAACAGGGCCATGGGGCATCCTCGTCGGTGGTGCCCAGGACGGGAATCGAACCCGTACGGCCCCTCTCGGGTCCGGCGGATTTTAAGTCCGCTGCGTCTACCAATTTCGCCACCCGGGCGGGCGCGGAGATTATGCGGGGCAGGCCTGTGCGCATGCGCGTCGCGCGACGATCTCCCTTGGCGTGGTTGCTAGACTCGGACCGCCGAGCGCCCGCCATGCCCACACGCCGCCCGCTTCACCCGCACCGCCCGTGGCTGGCATCCCTGCTGGTTCTGGCGCTGCTGCTGGCACAGACGGTTGGCCTGGCCCACCGCATCGCGCATGCCGATGGTCCGCCGGCCCGTGGGGCCCACGGCCATGAACTGCATGAACCGCGCGCGGCCGCCGACTTCGACGACCACCACGATGCCGGCGATTGCCGGCTTTATGACCAGCTGCACCTGGCGGATGCACTGGGCAGCACGCCGCCGGTCATCGGCTGGCTGCCTGCCGCAGCTGGGGCGCCAGCGGCCAGCGACATCCGGACCGCGCAGGCCGCGGTTTGCGGCTACCACGCGCGCGGGCCTCCGCCTCAAGCCTGAGCCCCGCTCCGGGGCTTGACGCTCACGGCCGGCCCGGCGTGTCGTGCCGCTTCGCCCATGCCCGCCTGGCGGGCTGCCTCCGGATACCCACATGAGAATTCCTTCCCTGCGTCGCGCCGCCACGGCCGCGGTCTTCGCGCCGGCGCTGTGGCCCATCGCCGCTGCCTCTCAAGCCACCGCCGCAGCCTCGGCTGCAGTCATCGTCACCGGCAATCCACTGCGTTCGACCGATGTGTCCTCACCAACCCATGTGCTGTCGGGTGAGAGCCTGGTGCTGCGACGCGGCAGCACGCTGGGCGAGACCCTGGATGGCCTGCCCGGCGTGTCGTCCAGCTACTTCGGCCCCAACGCCAACCGGCCGATGATCCGCGGCCAGGACAGCGACCGCATCCGCATGCTCAGCAACTCCGGCGTGCCGCTGGATGCCTCGGCGCTGAGCTACGACCATGCGGTGCCGATCGACCCGCTGGTGGTCGAGCGGGTGGAGGTGCTGCGCGGGCCGGCGGCGCTGCTGTATGGCGGCAGCGCCGTCGGTGGCGTGGTCAATGCCATCGACAACCGCGTCCCCAAGGCGGCCATCTCCGGCCCCACTGGCGCGGGCGAGTTGCGCTACGGCGGCCCGTCCACCGAACGCGGCGCCGCAGCGCTGCTGGAGACCGGCGCCGGCGACTTCGCATGGCATGCCGATGCCTTCTGGCGCCAGACCGACAACACCAGGGTGCCGTGGTATCCGCGGCCTGACGGCAATGGTGGCAGCGTCATGAGCGATCAGATCCTCAACTCGGCCAGCAAGAGCTACGGCGGCGCCTTCGGCGGGTCGCGCGTGTGGAACAGCGGATTCCTCGGCGCGGCGGTCGACACCTTCCGCAGCGACTACGGCGTGGTCGCCGAGCCCGATGTGACCATCGACATGTTCCTGAACAAGCTGACGCTGGCCGGAGAGGCGCGCGACCTGGGCGGGCCGATCAGCGCCGTCAGCGGCCAATGGCTGGTGTCGAACTACCAGCACCAGGAGATCGAAGGCAGCGGCGAGGTGGCCACCACCTTCAAGAACCGCGGCTCCGACCTGCGGCTTCAGGCCGAGCACCGGACGCTGTCGCTGGGCGGCGGCCAGCTGCAGGGGGTGTTCGGTCTGCAGACCGAGAACGCGGATTTCTCTGCACTCGGTGAAGAGGCCTTCGTGCCCAGCACCAGCACGAGGCACCTGGCGCTTTTCGCGCTGGAGGAATACCAGATCGGCGCCGGCAAGCTGGTGTTCGGCGGGCGGGTGGCGAACGCGCGCATCGACTCGGAAGGCGACGGGCCGGGGCAGTCGCAGTTCGGCCCGCCGCAATCGCGCAGCTTCACGCCCTTCAGCGCAGCGGTTGGCGGTGTGTACAACCTGAGCCCGCAATGGCAACTGCTGGGCAACCTGTCGTACACCGAGCGCGCGCCGACCTTCTTCGAGCTGTATGCCAACAGCCTGCACGTGGCCACTGGCGCCTATGAAGAAGGCAACCCGAACCTGGGTCTGGAGAAAGGCACCAATCTCGATGTGGCGCTGGCATGGAAGGATGGCCCCAACAGCGTGACCATCGGCGCCTTCGGCAGCGACTTCTCCAACTACATCGCGCTGCTGGGCACCGGCCAGGAAGTGCTGACCGACGAGGGCCTGGTGCCGGTGTATGCCTTTACCGGCGTGCCGGTGCGCATGTACGGCGCCGAGGTGGAAGGCACCTGGCGGCTGCTGGAAGGCAAGCAGACGCTCGACCTGAACGGCAGCATCGATGCGATGCGCAGCACCAACGAAGCCAGTGGACAGCCGCTGCCGCGCATTCCGCCCACCCGGGTGACGCTGGGCCTGACCTGGCGCATGGGCGACTGGATGGCGCGTGCCGAAGGCATCTACGCGGCCGCGCAGGACCGCGTGCCCACCGACGACCCGCCGACACCGGCCTACACCATCGTCAACCTCTCTGCCAGCTACCAACTGCGCCTGGCCGGTAGCGAAGGCATCGCCTTCCTGCGCATCAACAACATCGGCAACGAGCTGGCCTACAACGCCACGACCATCGCCACCGTGCGGCCGCTGGCGCCGTTGCCCGGCCGCGGCGTCATGGTGGGGCTGCGCATGAACTTCTAGCGCGGCGCGGGCACGGCCCCGCCCAGGCTGGCCAGCAGGCGCTGGAACTCCGGGTTGTGGCGCAGCAGCTCGCGGCCGACGGCGATCAGCCGGTCGACCTGCTCGCCGCTGAGCGCCAGGCTGGTCGGGATCTCGTTCAGGAAGCGGCGTAGCGGCAGGTCGGGCACGTCCTGGAAGCTCAGCCTCACGAAGAACGGTTCCACCTTCTGCTGCGGCGTGGACAACTCGGCCGCCCAGCGCACCAGGCTCTGCTGCATGTCCTGCAGCGTGTCGGTGTTGTAGCGGTAGAGCTGGATGTTCGTCACCGCGTTCAGCGTCTGCTCGATGGTGGGCTGCTGCACCGTGGCATCGATGCCCTGGCGGGTGTCGGCCGCGGCGTTGACCGAGATGACCACCAGCCGCCGCGGCACCGGCAGCTTCAGGTCCTGCAGCATGGCCTTGGCTCCGCCGATGACTTCCACCGTCTCGAGCAGCGCACGCAGGCCCAGGTTGTCGGTGATGCCGCCGTCGACGAAATGCGCATAGCGGTGGCCTACCTTGTCGCGGTAGGACAGATCGTCGTCGGTGACCATGCGCAGGTTCGGGTCCGAGGGCTGGCGCGCCCGCGCTGCGGTCAGCCAGTCGGGCAGTGCCTTGCCGCAGCCAGCGTAGTTCTCGACCACCACCGGATCGAAGAGCACCGGCACCGCGCTGGAGGCGGTGACCGCACGCGCCAGCGGGAAGCTCGACAGGTCGGAGCACAGCAGGTCGAAGTACTCCTGCACGAAGCTGAAGCGCACGCCGCGGCCCAGGTCGGAGGTGTTGATCAGCAGCAGCGGACTGTCGCGCCGCATCAGGTCGGCGAAGGTGGCGTCCCCGAACAGCGCCTGGCGGTAGTAGTCCACCGCCATCTCGGTGCGGCCGCGGCTGCTGAACCAGCGCAGCGGGTCGAGCAGGCCGCGCACCAGCGCGCCTTCGATGTCGCGGCGCAGGAAGCGCTCTTCGAAGTCGACAAACACGCGGTCGCCGTACAGCCCATAGTAGGCCGAGGTGAAGCTGCCGCCCGACACCGAGCTGATCAGCCCGACCACGTCGAGCATGCGCTTGTCCTCGCCGTCGATGCGCACCCGCGTGTCGCGCAGTTCCAGCAGCACGCCGTAGGACAAGGCCGCCGCCCGCGTGCCGCCGCCGGAGAAGGCGAGCACGAGCGACATTTCCTTGGAGCGACGCCCCTGGCGCTCGGCAAAGCCGGCCATCGAATAGCCGGCGGTGGGCCGGACCGTCTTCAGGGGCTGGTTTTGCACCACGCCGTAGGAGGTGCAGGCGGCCAGCAGCAGCGGCGCCACCAGGGCGGCCAGCCAGCGTAAGACTGGAGGCGCGGCCCGGAGTCGAACCGGGCTAGACGGATTTGCAATCCGTTGCATAACCGCTTTGCTACCGCGCCGACAAAAAAGGGAAGCGAGCGGCTTCCCTTTCAGAAACTGGAGCGGGAGAAGAGTCTCGAACTCTCGACCTCAACCTTGGCAAGGTTGCGCTCTACCAACTGAGCTACTCCCGCAGTATCGCTTTCGCGTCGCAGCGGGGTCTACGACCCCGAAGCGAAGCCCGCATTATAGCCTGCGCAAGCAGGCATTTGCAAACACCCGCTTGCGGCCGAATCAGTGCGGCAAGGTGTCGGCAGCGGCCACCGGTGCCGGATCAGCCGCCGGGGCTGCGGGCTTGGCAGCGTCTTCCTCCGGCAACGCTTGCGGCACGCGCTCGAGCGCCACCTCGAGCACCTGGTCGATCCAGCGCACCGGCACGATCTCCAGGTTGTTCTTCGCGTTTTCGGGGATCTCCTGCAGGTCCTTGACGTTCTCCTCGGGAATCAGCACCGTCTTGATGCCGCCGCGGTGGGCCGCGAGCAGCTTCTCCTTAAGGCCGCCGATCGCCGTGACTTCGCCGCGCAGCGTGATCTCGCCAGTCATCGCCACGTCGGCCTTGACCGGGATGCCCGTCAGCGCCGAGACGAAGGCGGTGGTCATCGCCGCACCGGCACTCGGGCCGTCCTTGGGCGTGGCGCCATCGGGCACGTGGATGTGGATGTCGCGCTTCTCGAACAACTCGTCCTTGATGCCCAAACGCACCGCCCGTGAGCGCACCACCGAGCGCGCTGCCTCGACCGACTCCTTCATCACATCGCCCAGCGAACCAGTACGGATGATGTTGCCCTTGCCCGGCATCACCGCCGACTCGATGGTGAGCAGGTCACCGCCGACCTCGGTCCAGGCCAGGCCCACGACCTGGCCAACCTGGTTGGACTTGTCCACCCGGCCGAAGTCGAACTTGCGAACACCCAGGAAGTCGTTGAGGTTGTCCTCGGTCACGACCACCTTGCCCTGGTATTGCTTGAGCTGGATGCCCTTGACCACCTTGCGGCAGATCTTGGAGATCTCGCGCTCGAGCGAGCGCACGCCCGCCTCGCGGGTGTAGTAGCGCACGATGCCGCGCAGGCCCTCGTCGGTGACTTCGAGCTCGGCATCCTTGACGCCGTTGTTCTGCTGCTGCTTGGGCAGCAGGTAGCGGCGGGCGATGTTGAGCTTCTCGTCCTCGGTGTAGCCGGCCAGGCGGATGACTTCCATCCGGTCCAGCAGCGCCGGCGGGATGTTCATGCTGTTGCTGGTGGCGACGAACATCACGTCGGACAGGTCGAAGTCGACCTCGACATAGTGGTCGCTGAAGCGGTGGTTCTGCTCGGGGTCCAGCACTTCGAGCAGCGCGCTCGACGGGTCACCGCGGAAGTCCATGCCCAGCTTGTCGATCTCGTCCAGCAGGAACAACGGGTTGCGCGTGCCCACCTTGGTCAGGCTCTGAAGCACCTTGCCCGGCATGCTGCCGATGTAGGTGCGGCGATGGCCGCGGATTTCGGCTTCGTCGCGCACGCCGCCCAGCGCCATGCGCACGAACTTGCGGCCGGTGGCGCGCGCCACGCTCTGGCCCAGCGAGGTCTTGCCCACGCCCGGCGGGCCCACCAGGCACAGGATCGGTGCCTTGACCTTGTCGACGCGTTGCTGCACCGCAAGGTACTCGAGGATGCGGTCCTTGACCTTCTCCAGGCCATAGTGGTCCTCGTTCAACACCTCCTCGGCATGGCCGAGGTCGTGCTTGATCTTGGTCTTCTTCGCCCACGGCAGATTGACCAGCGTGTCGATGAAGTTGCGCACCACGGTGGCCTCGGCCGACATCGGCGACATCAGCTTCAGCTTCTTCAGCTCGCCCTCGGCCTTCTTGCGCGCCTCCTTGCTCATGCGCGCGGCCGCAATCTTCTTTTCGAGCTCTTCCAGGTCGGCGCCCTCCTCGCCGTCGCCCAGTTCCTTCTGGATGGCCTTGACCTGCTCGTTCAGGTAGTACTCGCGCTGGCTCTTCTCCATCTGCCGCTTGACGCGGCCGCGGATGCGCTTTTCCACCTGCAGAATGTCGACCTCATGCTCCAGAAGCTCGAGTAATCGTTCCAGGCGCTTGGGCACCTGGAACAGATCGAGCACCGATTGCTTGGCCTCCAGCTTCAGCGGCAGGTGCGCGGCAATGGTGTCGCCCAGGCGGCCCGGGTCGTCGATGCCGGCAATGCTGGTCAGGATCTCCGGCGGGATCTTCTTGTTCAACTTGACATACTGGTCGAACTGCTGCGTTACCGCGCGGCGCAGCGCCTCGATCTCGGGCGAGGCCTCGATGGCCAGCGGGATCGGCTCCACCTCGGCGACGAAATGCTCGCCGTTGTCGGAAATCAGCTTGGTGTTGGCGCGCTGGATGCCTTCGACCAGCACCTTCACGGTGCCGTCGGGCAGCTTCAGCATCTGCAGAATGCTGGACACGCAGCCCACTTCGAACATGTCGTCGGCCTTGGGCTCGTCCTTGCCGGCGGCCTTCTGCGCCACCAGCATGATCTGGCGGCCCGCCTCCATGGCGGCTTCCAGCGCCTTGATCGACTTGGGCCGGCCCACGAAAAGCGGGATGACCATGTGCGGGAACACCACCACGTCACGCAGCGGCAGCAGCGGCAGCGTGATCGGGTCGGGCGGCAGGATGGGATGTCCGGACATTGAAACCTCTCTTTCTCAGGCTGACTTGGGGCCCGAGCAGAAAAATGCAAGTGGCTCCCCGAGGCCGGGAGCCGGAACGAGGTGCAACGAAGCGTTCAGGCGCTGGCCTTGGTCTTGGCCGGCTCGCGGTAGACCAGCAGGGGCTTGCTGCCCTCTTCGACGATGTGCTCGTCGACCACCACCTTGGCCACGCCATCCAGGTTGGGCAGGTCGAACATGGTGTCGATCAGCGCAAACTCCAGGATCGACCGCAGCCCCCGGGCACCGGTCTTGCGGGCCAGCGCCTTGCGGGCAATGGCCGACAGCGCCGAAGGCCGGATCTCCAGTTCCACGCCGTCCATCATGAACAGCTTCTGGTACTGCTTGATCAGCGCATTGCGCGGCTCGGTCAGGATCTGCACCAAGGCTTCTTCGGTCAGCTCGCCCAGCGTGGCCACCACCGGCAGACGGCCGACCAGCTCGGGGATCAGGCCGAACTTGATCAGGTCCTCGGGCTCGACCTCGCGGAACAAGTCGGAGACCTTCTTCTCGCTCTTGCTGTGCACGGTGGCGACAAAGCCGATCCCGGACTTTTCCGTGCGGTTCTGGATGACCTTCTCCAGGCCATCGAAGGCACCGCCGCAGATGAACAGGATGTTGGTCGTGTCGATCTGCAGGAAGTCCTGGTTCGGATGCTTGCGCCCGCCCTGCGGCGGCACGCTGGCCATCGTGCCTTCGATCAGCTTCAGCAGCGCCTGCTGCACGCCTTCGCCCGACACGTCGCGGGTGATCGAGGGGTTGTCGCTCTTGCGGCTGATCTTGTCGATCTCGTCGATGTAGACGATGCCGCGCTGCGCCCGGTCGACGTCGTAGTTGCAGTTCTGCAGCAGCTTCTGGATGATGTTCTCGACATCCTCGCCCACGTAGCCGGCCTCGGTCAGCGTGGTGGCGTCGGCAATGACGAAGGGCACGTTGAGCAGCTTGGCCAGGGTTTGCGCCAGCAGCGTCTTGCCTGAGCCGGTGGGCCCGATCAGCAGGATGTTGCTCTTGGTCAGTTCGACCTCGTCCTTCGAGCCGCCGGCATGCTTGAGCCGCTTGTAGTGGTTGTAGACCGCCACCGACAGCGTGCGCTTGGCCACTTCCTGGCCGATCACATAGGCGTCCAGGCTGGCCTTGATCTCGCTGGGGATCGGCAGGTCGGACTTCGGTGTCTTGGCCGCAGCGCCTTCGGCCGGTACTTCGTCACGGATGATGTCGTTGCACAGCTCGATGCACTCGTCGCAGATGAACACCGACGGGCCGGCAATGAGCTTCTTCACCTCGTGCTGGCTCTTGCCGCAGAACGAGCAGTACAGAACCTTCTCGCCGGTGGTGCCCTTCTTTTCAGCCATGCGTGTCCTTGCGCTGGGGGAGCGACGAAACCATCGCACCCATCATAGTGCATGCCAGGGCAGTGCATCTCCTCCGAAATGATGCCCGTTCCCGGCGCTTCCGGGCTTCTTCCCAGGCTGGATCAGGCGCGTTTCTCGAGCACCCGGTCGATCAGGCCGTAATCCAGCGCTTCGGTCGGGCTCATCCAGCGGTCGCGCTCCATGTCGGCGGCGATGCGCTCGATCGGCTGACCCGTGCGATCGGCATAGATGCGGTTCAGCTGCTCGCGGGTCTTCAGGATCTCGCGCGCCTGGATCTCGATGTCGGTGGCCTGGCCCTGGGCGCCGCCCGAGGGCTGGTGGATCATGATCCGGCTGTTGGGCAAGGCATTGCGCTTGCCCTTGGCACCGGCCATCAGCAGGAAGCTGCCCATGCTGGCCGCCATGCCCATGCACAGCGTGGACACATCGGGCTTGATGAACTGCATCGTGTCGTAGATCGACAGCCCCGCGCTGACGCTGCCGCCCGGCGAGTTGATGTAGAGGGAGATGTCCTTGTCGGGGTTCTCGCTCTCCAGGAACAGCAGCTGCGCCACCACCAGGTTGGCCGTCTGGTCATTGACCGGGCCGACCAGGAAGATGACGCGCTCGCGCAGCAGGCGGCTGTAGATGTCGTAGGCACGCTCGCCACGCCCCGACTGTTCGATGACGATGGGCACCATGCCCAGGCTGACGGTATCAAGTGCGCTCATGCGGATCCTCGGCGAAAGTTCGGTGTCTGCGAGTCATTATGAGCCGGCCGCCTGCCCCGGCGGCCGTTGCGGATTCACGCGTTCATCAGCTCATCGAAGGCCAGCGCCTTGGTGCTCACCTTGGCCTTGGACAGGACGAACTCGGTGACATTGCGCTCGATCACCATCGCCTCCACCTCGGCCATGCGGCTGCGGTCGCTGAGGTACCAGCGCACCACCTCGGCCGGCTTCTCGTAGCTCTGGCTGATTTCCTCGATGTGCGCCTGCAACTGCTCGGGCTTGGCCTGCAGGTTGTGGGCGCGCACCAGCTCGGCCACCACCAGGCCCAGGCGCACGCGGCGCTCGGCCTGGCCCTGGAAAAGCTCCTCGGGAAGCGGCGCGGTTTCGGCGTCCTTCAGGCCACGCTTCTTCAGGTCCTCCCGGGCGGCGGCAGTCAGGCGCTCCAGTTCGTTCGCCACCAGCGCCTTCGGAATGTCCAGCGTCGAGGCAGCGACCAGCGCCTCCATGACGGCGGCCTTGTTGCGCGCCAGCACGCGCATGCGCACCTCGCGCTCCAGGTTCTTCTTCACGCTGTCGCGCAGGCCCTGCACGGTCGGCGGATCGATGCCCAGCGCCTTGGCGAAGGCCTCGTCCACCTCGGGCAGCTTCTGCACCTCGATCTTGGTCACGCTGACGCGGAAATCGGCTTCCTTGCCGGCCACGTCCTTGCCGTGATAGTCGGCAGGGAACTGCAGCGGGAAGGTCTTCGACTCGCCGACCTTCATGCCGCGCACCGATTTGTCGAACTGCTCCAGCATCTGGCCTTCGCCGACGATGAACTGGAAGCCTTCCGACTTGCCGCCGGCAAACCCTTCGCCATCGATCTTGCCTTCGAAGTCGATCGTCACGCGATCGCCCTCCGCGGCCCCTTCGCCGGCGGCGCGCTGCGCAAAGGTACGCCGCTGCTTGCGCAGGATCTCCACCGTGCGGTCGATGGCCTCTTCGGTTACCTCGGCGCTGGCGGTCTCGACTTCCGCAGCCGACAGGTCACCAATCTGCACCTCGGGGTAGACCTCGAAGGTGGCGTCGAAGACCATCTGGCCCTCGGGCGCCTCGTCCTTCTGGGTGATGCGCGGCGCGCCGGCCACACGCAGCTGCGCCTGGCTGGTGGCATCGCTGAAAGCGCGGCCGACATGGTCGTTCATGACCTCGTACTGCACCGAATAGCCATAGCGCTGGGCCACCACCGACATCGGCACCTTGCCCGGCCGGAAGCCTGCCGCCTTGACGGTGCGCGACAGCTTCTTCAGCCGGGATTCGACCTCGCTGCTGATCTGTTGGGTGGGCACGCTCAGCGTGATGCGGCGTTCCAGCTTCTCAAGGGTTTCGACGTTCACGGCCATGATGGGCTCTTTCCACTATTGATGTCTGGTGCGCGGGGCCGGACTCGAACCGGCACGCCGGTGAAGGCGTCAGGACCTAAACCTGGTGCGTCTACCAATTTCGCCACCCGCGCGGATAACGCCAGAAGCAAAGCGGGATCGCTAATGCGGCCCCGCCTCGTATGCGGCGACAGGTCAACCGCGAATTTTAGCTGCTGCCGCCGACCGGGGCCGGTTTGACCCGGAACCAGGCCGCGTACATGGCCGGCAGGGCCAACAGCGTCAGCGCGGTGGCGACGATCAGCCCGCCCATGATGGCCACCGCCATCGGGCCCCAGAACACACTGCGCGACAGCGGGATCATCGCCAGCACCGCCGCCGCAGCGGTCAGGATGATCGGCCGGCAGCGCCGCACGGCGGATTCGACCACCGCGTCCCAGGCCGGCACGCCGCGGGCGCGGTCCTGCTCGATCTGGTCGATCAGGATCACCGAATTGCGCATGATCATGCCCATCAGCGCGATCACGCCCAGCAGCGCGACGAAGCCGAAGGGCCGGTCCAGCAGCAGCAGCGCCGCCGCCACGCCGGAAATCCCCAGCGGCGCCGTCAGGAACACCAGCATCGACCGGCTGAAGCTCTGCAGCTGCAGCATCAGCAGCGTGAACATGATGAACAGCATCAGCGGCGCGCCGACGGCGATCGAGCCCTGGCCCTTGCTGCTTTCCTCCACCGCGCCGGCCACCTCGATGCGGTAGCCCGGCGGCAGCTTGGCGCGGATAGGCGCAAAGGCCGGCTCCAGCTGCGCGCTGACGGTGGCACCCTGCAGGCCCTCGACCACGTCGCCCTGAACGGTGGCGGCGTAGTCGCGGCCCTCGCGCCAGAGCACGCCCGGCTCCCACATCACCTGCACGCGGGCCACCTGGCTCAGCGGCACGCTGCGGCCGTTGCTGGTGGGCACGTAGCCCTTGGCCAGGTCGGTGACCACCTGGCGCTCGTCCAGCGGCTGGCGCAGCACGATGTCGACCAGGTTGTCGCCGTCGCGGAACTGCCCGATGGTGCTGCCGCTGTTCAGCGTGCGCGACGCTTGCGCGATGGCCTGGCTGGACACGCCCAGCGCGCGCGCCTTGTCCTGGTCGATCTCCAGGCGCAGCACCTTGACCGATTCGTTCCAGTTGTCGTTGACGCCGCGCATGTTCGGGTTCTGGCGCATCACGGCCTTGACCTCGTCGGCCAGCGCGCGCACCTGCCCCGGGTCGGGCCCGACCACGCGGAACTGCACCGGGTACGGCACCGGCGGTCCGTTGGGCAGAAGCTTGGCACGGGCGCGCGCCTCAGGGAACTCGCTGGCCAAGAGCCCCGGCAGCAGCGCCAGCGCGCGGTCGCGCGAGGCCTTGTCCTTGGGCAGCAGCACCAGCTGGCTGACGTTGCTCTGCGGAAAGATCTGGTCCAGCACCAGCACGAAGCGCTCGGCGCCGCTTCCCACCCAGGTGGTGACGTGCTCGATGCCTTCCAGTTGCATCAGCCGCGCCTCGACGCGGCGGGTGACCGCCTCGTTGGCCGCGAAGGAGGTGCCTTCGGGGTACCACAGGTCCACCAGGATCTCGGGCCGGCTCGAATCGGGGAAGAACTGGTTCTGCACCCGGCCCATGCCCATCACGCCCAGCACCAGCGACGCCACCGTCATCCCGATGGTGATCCAGCGGTGGCGCACGCACCAGTCCACCAGCTTGCGAAAGCGCAAGTAGAACGGCGTGTCGAACAGCTCGTGCGGCTCGCCCTCGGCCAGCGCGTGCGGCGGCTTCTTCAGCAGCACCGTGCCCAGGTAGGGCACGAAGTACACCGACACGAACCACGAGATGACCAGCGCCGCCGCGGTGACGGCAAAGATCGCGAACGTGTATTCGCCGACGGTGGACTTGGCCAGGCCGATCGGCAGGAAGCCGGCCGCGGTGATCAGCGTGCCGGTCAGCATCGGCATCGCCGTGGCCTCGTAGGCGAAGGTGGCGGCGCGCAGCTTGTCGTAGCCCTCCTCCAGCTTGCGCACCATCATCTCCACCGCAATGATGGCGTCGTCCACCAGCAGGCCCAGCGCGATGATCAGCGAGCCCAGCGAGATCTTGTGCAGGCCCACGCCCCAGTAGTACATCACCACGAAGGTGATGGCCAGCACCAGCGGGATGGTGATGCCCACCACCAGGCCGGGCCGCCAGTCGATGGTGAAGCGCCACGAGTTCGGCTTGAAGTGCAGCCCCAGGCTCAGGAAGCTGACCACCAGCACGATCAGCACGGCCTCGATCAGCACGCCGACGAATTCGTTGACCGAACGCGCCACCACCTTCGACTGGTCCTGGAACTGCGCCATCTCGATGCCGGCCGGCAGCTCGGCGCGGATGGTGGCAGTGGCCTGCTGCAGGTTGCGGCCCAGCTCGATGATGTCGCCGCCGCGCGCCATCGAGATGCCCAGCGCGATGACCTCCTGGCCCTGGTGGCGCACCTTCACCTGCGGCGGGTCCACGTAGGCGCGGCGCACCTCGGCGATGTCGCCCAGCCGGAAGCTGTTGCCGCCGGCGCGGATCGGGAACTGCCGCAGGTCCTGCAGGGTGCGGAACTGGCCGCCCACCCGCACCTGCACGAAGTCGGTGCCGGCGTCGACGATGCCGGCCGATTCCACCGCGTTCTGCTGGCCGATCTGCGCCAGCACCTGGTTGAAATCCAGCCCCAGCTGGGCCAGGCGCTTCTGCGAGATCTCGATGAAGACCTTCTCTTCCTGCGCGCCGAACAGCGTGACCTTGGCCACGTTGGGCACCTTCAGCAGCTGCTGGCGCACGCGGTCGGCATGGTCCTTCAGCTCCTGGTAGGTGAAGCCGTCAGCCGACAGGGTGTAGATCGAGCCGTAGACGTCGCCGAACTCGTCGTTGAAGAAGGGCCCGATCACGCCGGCCGGCAGCGTGCCGCGCATGTCGCCCACCTTCTTGCGCACCGTGTACCAGACCTGCTGCATCGCCTCGGGCGGCGACGAGTCCTTCACCTGGAACAGGATCAGCGCCTCGCCGGGCTTGGAGTAGCTGCGGATCTTGTCGGCATAGGGCACCTCCTGCAGCGTGCGCTCGATCTTGTCGGTCACCTGCTCGGCCACCTGCTGCGCCGTGGCGCCCGGCCAGAACACGCGCATCGCCATCGCGCGGAAGGTGAAGGGCGGGTCCTCGTCCTGGCCCAGCTGGAAGTACGCCGCCGTGCCCAGCAGCATCAGCACCACGATCAGGTAGCGCGTCAGCGCCGCATGCTGGATGGCCCAGCGCGAGATGTTGAAGCGCTCGCGCGTCCCGGCGGCGGGCGGCGGCGTCTCTGCGGCCGGTGCGGCCAGCGTGCCCCCGCTCACTTCAGGCGCACCGGCGTGGCCGGCGACGACAGGGTGCTGCTGCCGGCCGCCGTGGGGTCGACATAGAACTTGACCTTCTGGCCCGGCGTCAGCACGTGCACGCCGGCGGTCACCACCACCTGGCCGGGCTTCAGGCCGGTGCCGATGACGGCTTCGTTGCCCTCGGCGCCCAGCACTCCGACCGGCTGCAGCTGCACGGTCATGCTCGCCGGGTCCACCAGCCACACATGGCTGGCGCCGCCCTGCTCCTTCAGCGCCGACAGCGGCAGCTTGGTCACGCCCACGGTGCGCGGCAGTTCCACCCGCACGGTGGCCGTCTGGCCCAGCCGCAGCTTGGAGGCATCGCCAATGTCGGCCTTGATCTGGAAGGTGCGGGTCAGCGGGTCGGCCGCGGCCGACACCTCGCGCACGCGGGCCGGCAGCGCGGTGTGCTCATCACCCCAGAGCCTCACCTGGATGCGGCCCGGCGTGGCGGCCAGCGCCTGGATCGCCGTGACCTGGTCCTCGGGCACCGAGAAGACGACGTCGCGCGGGCCGTCGTGTGCCAGCCGCAGTACCGGCGTGCCGGCGGCCACCACCATGCCCGGCTCGGCCTCCACGGCCGTGATGGTGCCGGCACGGTCGGCCACCAGGCTGGCATAGCCGGCCTGGTTGCCCTGCACCGCGGCCTGTGCCTGCGCCTGGTCGAGCTGTGCCTGCGCCGATTTCAGCGTGGCCTCGCGACGCTCGAACTCGGCCGCACCGATGAAGCCCTGGTCGCGCAGCTCCTTGAAGCGGCGGAAGTCCGCCTCCGCCAGCGCATGGGCCGAGCGGGCGGCGGCCAGCGCTGCGCGCGCGGCATCCTGGTTCAGGCGCAGGTCCTGCGGGTCGAGGGCGGCCAGCAGTTGGCCGGCCTTGACCTGCTGGCCCGGGTCTACCGGCCGCTGCACCAGCTTGCCGCTGACACGGAAGCCCAGTCGCGTTTCGGTACGCGCCCGCACCTCGCCGGCAAACTCCAGCTCGCCGCCCGCGTCGGTGCTGCCCACCGTGACGGTGCGCACCGCGCGCAACGGTTCGGGCGGGGGCTCGGGCCGGCTGCATGCTGCCAGGACGAAGGTGGCGCCCAGGATGGCTGCCAGCAGGTGTCGATTCATGTGCCTGTGTCCAGCGCCAGCCGACCCACCACGGGTAGACCAGCCTTACTAGTGACTGACCGGTCAGTAATGTACCGCCAGAAATAGCCCCACGTCAGTTACGGGTTACTGGCCACGGCACCTGGCTTGCCGTCAACGGCCAGCGTGGACAATGCCGCCGTGTCCGTCGAACACTACGAAAACTTCCCGGTCGCTTCGTGGCTGTGCCCGGCGCCGCTGCGCCCGGCAGTGGTGGCGATCTATCACTTCGCCCGCACCGCCGACGACCTGGCCGACGAGGGGGACGCACCCCCCGCCCAGCGGCTGGAGGCCCTGGCCCAGTACCGTGACGACCTGCAGGCTGCCGTGGACGGACGCCCCGGCAGCGGCCGCTGGGCGCGGGTGTTCGGGCCACTGCAGGCCGAGATGCAGCGCCACGCCCTGCCCCCACGCTGGCTGCATGCGCTGCTGGATGCCTTCGAGCAGGACGCGCGCAACCCGCTGCCAACGGACCGGGCGGCGCTTCTGGACTATTGCGCGCGTTCGGCCAACCCGATCGGCCGGCTGTTGCTGCACCTGTACCGCGTGGGCGACGCGGCCTCGCTGCAGCAGTCGGACGCGATCTGCAGCGCGCTGCAGTTGATCAACTTCTGGCAGGACCTGAGCGTGGACCTGCCGCGCGGCCGGGTCTACGTGCCGCTGGACGCGCTGCCGCGCCATGGCCTGTCGATCGAGCACCTGCACCATTCGGTGGACGGCCCGGGCTGGAGGGCGCTGGTGCGCGAACTGGTGGACTGGGCCGCCGCGCTGATGCACGAGGGCGCGCCGCTGGCGCTGCGTATGCCCGGACGCCTGGGCTGGGAGTTGCGGCTGGTGGTGCAGGGCGGCCTGCGGATTCTTGAGAAAATCAGCGCGATGGACTATTCGACCGTTCGCCAGCGGCCGGTGCTGGGCCGGCGCGACGCCCCGCTGCTGCTGTGGCGCGCGTGGCGCATGGCGGCATGACGGGGCCGGCCAGCCCTGCGGCGATCAGCCCGCAGCAATACGTGCAGGAGAAGGCGGCCGCCAGCGGCTCGTCCTTCTATTACGCCTTCCTGTTCCTGCCGCCGCCGCGGCGGGCGGCGATCACGGCCTTCTATGCCTTCTGCCGCGAGGTGGACGACGTGGTCGACGAGACCAGCGACAGCGGCGTGGCCGCCGCCAAGCTGGCCTGGTGGAGGCAAGAGGTGCAGGCGGCCTTTGCCGGCCGGCCCAGCCACCCGGTGACCAAGGCGCTGATGCCGCTGGCCGCGCCTTACGACATCCGGCCGTCGCACCTGATGGACGTGATCGAAGGCTGCCAGATGGACCTGCAGCAGACCCGCTACCTGGACTATGCGGGCCTGGAGCGTTACTGCCACCTGGTGGCCGGCGTGGTGGGTGAGGTGGCGGCCAACATCTTCGGCCGCACCGAGCCGCGCACCGTGCAATACGCGCACAAGCTGGGCCTGGCGATGCAGTTGACCAACATCATCCGCGATGTGGGCGACGACGCCCGGCGCGGCCGCATCTACCTGCCGGTGGCCGAGCTGCAGCAGTTCGACGTCAAGGCGCAGGAGATCCTGAAGCGCGATGCGCCCTGGGGCTACAGCGACCGCTTCGAGCGACTGATGCGCTTCCAGGCCGAACGCGCGCACCGGCTCTACGACGAGGCGATGGCCCTGCTGCCCGAGGCCGACCGCGCTGCGCAGAAGCCCGGGCTGATGATGGCCAACATCTACCGCACCCTGCTGCGCGAGATCGAGGCCGACGGCTTCCGCGTGCTGCACCAGCGCACCTCGCTGACGCCGCTGCGCAAGCTGTGGATCGCGTGGCGCACGCACTGGCGCGGCCGTTGAGCCCGCTGCGCGTCGCGGTGGTCGGCGCCGGCTGGGCCGGGCTGGCGGCGGCGGTGCATGCCCGCCAGGCCGGCCATGCGGTGCATCTGATCGAGATGGCGCCACAGCCGGGCGGCCGCGCGCGCAGCGTCACGGTCGACGGCCTGATGCTGGACAACGGCCAGCACATCCTGATCGGCGCCTACCGCGCCACGCTCGAGCTGATGCAACTGGTGGGCGCCGACGCCGGCCGCCTGCTGCGGCGCATGCCGCTGGCGCTGTGCGGGCCCGACGGCCGCGGCCTGCGCCTGCCGGCCGGCGCACCGGTGCCGGCCTTCGCCCGCGCGGTGCTGGCGCATCCCGACTGGCGCTGGGGCGAGAAGCTGGCGCTGCTGCGCCATGCCACCGGCTGGATGCTGCGCCGCTTTGCCTGCCCGCCGGGCACCACCGTGGCCCAGCTGTGCGCGGCGATGCCGGCACGGCTGCGCCAGGACCTGATCGATCCGCTGTGCGTGGCCGCGCTGAACACGCCGTCCACGCAGGCCAGTGCGCAGGTGTTCCTGCGCGTGTTGCACGACGCGCTGTTCAGCGGCGCCGGCTCGTCGGACCTGCTGCTGCCCGCCGCGCCCTTGGGCACGCTGCTGCCGCAGCCGGCCTTGGACTGGCTGCAGCGCGCCAGCGTGACTGTACGGCTGGCACAGCGCGCCGGCATGCTCGTGCGCGACGGCACGCAGTGGCGGCTGGATGGCGAAGCCTTCCACGCCGTGGTGCTGGCCTGCAGCGCGGTCGAGGCGGCGCGGCTCAGCGCCACGGTCGCGCCGGAATGGTCGGCGCAGGCCGCGGCGCTGCGCTACGAGCCGATCGTCACCGTCTACCTGCGCAGCCCAGGCACGCGGCTGGCGCAGCCGATGGTGGCGTTGGCCGAAGGGCCGCAGGCGCCGGCGCAGTTCGTCTTCGACCTGGGCGTGCTGGGTGGGGTCGATGGCCTGTTCGCCTTCGTCATCAGCGGCGCGCGGCCGTGGGTGGAACGCGGGCTGGAGGCCACCGCGCAGGCCACTATGGCGCAGGCGTTGGCCGCCTTTGCACCGGGAACCTGGCAGGCGCCACAGACCGTGCAGCACGTGGCCGCCGAAAAGCGCGCCACCTTCCAGTGCACGCCCGGGCTGCAGCGCCCGCCGGCGCGCATCGCGCCGGGCCTGTGGGCCGCTGGCGATTACGTGGCAGGCCCCTACCCGGCCACGCTGGAAGGCGCGGTGCGGGCCGGCCGCGACGCCGCCCAGGCGCTCGGCCGCTGAGCGCGCTCAGCGCCGCGCGAAGGGTGCGGCCAGCGGCTCGCCGACGAACAGCGACTGCTGCGGCCAGAGCACGCTCTTCCAGTAGGCCTCGATCGCGGTGCTGCCCTGCAGATAGTGCAGCAGCAGCCACTGCGGATGCGGAAACTTCTGCAGGTGGTTGCAGGGCTCGCTGACGCTGCCATGGCTGGCGGTGGCGCCGACCGCGATCCAGTCCAGCGCGGTGGCCTGGCCCGTGTCACGGCCCAGCACGCCGCCGAAGGAAGTCAGGTGGTCGGCCAGCCCGCCATCCAACCACTTCAGCAGTTCGACGCGGGGCAGCCGCACGCTGCCGGTTTGCAGCAGCAGCACACGCTCGGTGGGCTGCAACTCGGCCGCTGGCTCCACCCGCACCTGCACGCCCAGGCGGCGCAGCATGGCGGCCTGCGGATACAGCCGGGCCCGCACGTTGCGGGCGGCGTCGTCGGTGCTGAGGAACAACGCCTGCGCCGGAAGGCTGCCACGCAACCCCAGGCTGCGATCGGCAGACACGCCGCGGTCGATCATGCGCTGCGCCATGTCGATATCGCGCGCCGCCAGGAGCATCGACGGCCTCAGTCCGTGGTCGGCAAAGGGCCGTGCCGAAGCCGAATTGGCATAGGGCGATACCCGCGACGGCGCACAGGTCTGACGGCACAGCGCAGCATCGAAGCCCAGGGCCAATGCACCGGTCAGCGCATTGCATTCGACCGCGTAGGGTTGCGTCCAGGCCAGCGCCAGCGCTTGCGTCTCGGCGCCGAAGTGCGCGTCGATGGCCGCGCGCAAGGCCTCGAATTCCTCCAGCTTCAGGCTACTGCGCAGCGGCAGCTCGACCCGCAGGATCTGGCCGGGCTTCAGGCCGCGGCGCTGCGCGTAGTACTCGCCCACCGCCACCGAGTACGGATCGGCGGCGTTCACCACCAACCCGATGTCGGCGGCGCGCAAGCGGCCCTGGACCCGAGGCACCGCCGCCTGCAGCGGCGCAGCACTCACCGCAGGGGCAGAGGCTGCGCTGCCTGCCGGCCCGGGCACGGCTGCGGCCGGCTGGCCCCAGGCGGCCCCGCCGACCAGGCCCAGCACCCCAATCGCGACGTGGCGCAGGCAACATCGCAGCAGTTGCCGGCATGCAGTCTGATGTTCCGCAATGCAGAATAGAGACATCGACGGGAAAATCATGCGGATGAAGGATCAGGAACCCCAGAAGCCCGCCATCCAGGTGCTGGAGCGAAGTTTCGCGCTGTTCGAGGTGCTGGCCTCACACAAGGAACCGGTGTCGCTGAAGCAGATCAGCGCGCAGACGGGGCTGCACCCGTCCACCGCCCACCGCATCCTGAACGACCTGGCGCTGGGCGGCTTCGTCGACCGGCCTCAGGCGGGCAGCTACCGCCTGGGCATGCGCCTGCTGGAGCTGGGCAACCTGGTCAAGGCCCGGTTGGACGTGCGCGAGGCCGCGCTGGCGCCGATGCGCGAGCTGCATCGGCTGACGCACCAGCCGGTGAACCTGTCGATGCGCCAGGGCGACGAGATCGTCTACATCGAGCGCAGCTACAGCGAGCATTCGGGCATGCAGGTGGTGCGCGCCATCGGCGGCCGGGCGCCATTGCATCTCACGTCCGTGGGCAAGCTGTTCCTGGCGATGGACGATCCGCAAAAGGTGCGTGCCTATGCGACGCGAACCGGGCTGGCCGGCCACACCCGCAACAGCATCACCGCGCTGGCCGCGTTGGAGCGCGAACTGGCCAACGTGCGCCGACTGGGCAGCGCGCGTGACGATGAAGAGCTGGAACTGGGCGTGAGATGCATGGCCGCAGGCATCTACGACGACCAGAACAAGCTGGTGGCGGGGCTGTCCATCTCGGCGCCGGCCGACCGTCTGGAAGAAGGCTGGCTGGAGCGGGTCAAGGCCACCGCGGCGCAGATTTCGGCGGCGCTGGGCCATCGCGGGTAGCGCGGCGGCCGTCACAGCCGCCTCGTGCGGGTCAGTAACGCGCGGCGGCGCCGGCCTGGGCCTGCGGGGCGCCGTGGTCCAGCCACTTGCGGATGCGCTCGGCATCGCCGATGCGCGAGTACTTGCCGGCCGAATCCAGCAGCACCATGATCAGCTTGCGGCCCGCCAACTCGGCCTGCATCACCAGGCAACGGCCGGCCTCGGAGATGTAGCCGGTCTTCTGCAGGCCGATGTCCCAGTCGGGGCTGCGCACCAAGCCGTTGGTGCTGCGGAACTGCAATTGGCGCTTGCCGACGTCGACCTGCGCCTCGCGCGACACCGACAGCTCGCGGATGATCTGGTGCGCATAGGCCGCATCGACCAGCCGCACCAGATCGAGCGCGCTGGAACGGTTCTGACTGGACAGGCCGGTGGGCTCGACGTAGCGGGTGTCGTTCATGCCCAGCAGCTTGGCCTTGGCGTTCATCGCGCCGACAAAGGCATCCATGCCCCCGGGATAGTGGCGGCCCAGCGCATGGGCCGCGCGGTTCTCGGACGACATCAGCGCCAGCAGCAGCATTTCGCCGCGCGACAGCTGGGTGCCCACCGTCAGCCGCGAGCGGCTGCCTTTCTCGGTATCGACGTCGTCCTGCGAGATGGTCAGCATCTCATCCAGCGGCAACGCCGCTTCAGTGACCACCAGCGCGGTCATCAGCTTGGTGATCGACGCGATCGGCAGCACCGCCTGCGGGTTCTTGCTGAACAGCACCTGCTGCGTGTCCTGATCGATGACCAGCGCCACGCTGGATTTCAGATCGAGCGGGTCATCGGTGGCATGCAGGCCTTGAATCTGCCCCAGCGAGGGCCGCGCCGGGGCGGCGGCCGCCACCTTGCGCTGCGGCGCGCGCTTCTGTGCGACCTTGCGGTTGCCGGCCTTGGCCTGATTGCTGCTCTTGGCGACGGCCTTGCCATTGCGGGCCGAGGAGGCGTTGGGCGATGCGTCCACCGGTGCCGCATGGCTCAGGGACAGCAGCAGCCCGCAGGCCAGCAACCAATAGCGTAGTGACGGCAACAGGGTCCAGCGCGGCACGACGGCTCCTAGAAATTTCAACGGCAGTATAGGACAACGAAAAAAACGTGCAAGATCAAAAACTTGGACGTTTTTCCTAAAGTTCTATCTGTTACCGCCACCGCACTGTTGCCAAAACGCCGCAAGCCCGCCTTCAGCCTTGGGCAGCGACCCTTTCGCCCTTGCTCTGCAGCTTGTTCAGCGCCGCCAGATAAGCCTTGGCGGATGCCACGATGATGTCCGGGTCGGCACCGACGCCGTTCACCACCCTGCCCCCTAGCTGCAATCGCACGGTGACCTCGCCTTGCGATTCTGTGCTGCCCGAGGTGATGGCATTCACCGAATAGAGCAGCAGTTCGGCGCCACTTTGCACCTTGGACTCGATGGCCTTCAGGCTCGCGTCCACCGGCCCGTTGCCGTCGGCCTCCGCATGGTGTTCCTGCGTGCCGGCGGCGAACACCACCCGGGCATGCGGCCGCTCGCCGGTTTCCGAATGCTGCGACAGCGACAGCAGCCGGTAGTGTTCGGCCTCGCTGGTCACGCTCTCGTCGCCCATCAGCGCGATGATGTCCTCGTCGAAAATGTCGCTCTTGCGGTCGGCCAGGTCCTTGAAGCGGGCGAAGGCGGCGTTGATGTCGGCTTCGGACTCGGTCTCGATGCCCAGCTCCTGCAGCCGCTGCTTGAAGGCGTTGCGGCCCGACAGCTTGCCCAGCACGATCTTGTTGGCGCTCCAGCCCACGTCTTCGGCGCGCATGATCTCGTAGGTGTCGCGCGCCTTCAGCACCCCATCCTGGTGGATGCCCGAGGCATGCGCGAAGGCGTTGGCGCCGACCACCGCCTTGTTCGGCTGCACCACGAAGCCGGTGGTCTGCGCCACCAGCCGCGAGGCCGGCACGATCTGCGAGGCGTCGACGCGCAGGTTCAGGCCGAAGTAGTCGCGGCGCGTCTTCACCGCCATCACCACCTCTTCCAGCGAGCAATTGCCGGCGCGCTCGCCCAGGCCGTTGATCGTGCATTCCACCTGGCGCGCGCCGCCGATGGTCACTCCGGCCAGCGAGTTGGCCACCGCCATGCCCAGGTCGTTGTGGCAATGCACCGACCAGATCGCCTTGTCGCTGTTGGGAATGCGCTCGCGCAGGTTGCGGATGAACTGGCCGTACAGCTCGGGCACGGCGTAGCCCACGGTGTCGGGGATGTTCAGCGTGGTCGCGCCTTCCTTGATCACCGCTTCGAGCACGCGGCACAGGAAGTCCGGGTCGGAGCGGTAGCCGTCCTCGGGCGAGAACTCCACGTCGTCGCACAGGTTGCGCGCGAAGCGCACCGACAGCTTGGCCTGCTCGAACACCTCGTCGGCGGTCATGCGCAGCTTCTTCTGCATGTGCAGTTCGCTGGTCGCGATGAAGGTGTGGATGCGCGCGCGGGCCGCCGGCTTCAAGGCCTCGGCCGCGCGCGAGATGTCGCGGTCGTTGGCGCGGGCCAGCGAGCACACCGTCGAGTCCTTGATGTGCGAGGCGATGGTGCGCACGCATTCGAAGTCGCCGTTGCTCGACGCCGCGAAGCCGGCCTCGATGACGTCGACGCGCAGACGCTCCAGCTGGCGCGCGATGCGCAGCTTCTCGTCCTTGGTCATCGAGGCGCCAGGCGATTGCTCGCCGTCGCGCAAGGTGGTGTCGAAGATGATCAGGTTGTCGCTCATGTCTCGTGTTCCCTTCATTGCGCCATCGCGGCCATGGCCGGTGCGGCCTGCAGCGCCCCGGCCCGGGCCATGCCGGACAGCAGCGCCTTGAAGCTCGCCGCCACGATGTCGGCATCGATGCCCACCCCGTGCAGCCGCCTTTCGCCGACGCGCATCTCGATGTAGGACGCCGCCTTCGCCTTGGCCCCGCTGCCGATCGCATGCTCATGGTAGTCGAGCACCTGCACCGGCACGCCGAAGGCGGCCTGCAGCGCCGCCACGCAGGCATCGACCGGGCCGCTGCCCCGGCCCTGCAACGCCACGGCGCGGCCGTCGCGGCGCATCGTGGCCTGCAGCTGCACGCGGCCGTCGCCGGCCTCGTCCAGGCGATAGGCCTCGAGCAGCCGGCCGTCCAGCCGGTACTCGGCTTCGAACACCGCCCACAGATCGGCCGCGCTCATCTCGCGGCCCTGCACGTCCATCACCGCCTGCACCACCTGGCTGAACTCGATCTGCAGTCGGCGTGGCAGTTCCACGCCGTACTCGGCCTCCAGCAGGTAGGAGATGCCGCCCTTGCCCGACTGGCTGTTGACGCGGATCACCGCCTCGTAGCTGCGGCCCAGGTCCTTCGGGTCAATCGGCAGGTAGGGCATGTCCCAGATGTCGCCGTCGCGCCGCGCCGCGAAGGCCTTCTTGATCGCATCCTGGTGCGAGCCCGAGAACGAGGTGTAGACCAGCTCGCCGACGTACGGGTGGCGCGGGTGCACCGGCAGCTGGTTGCAGTGCTCGACGCAGGCGCGGATCTCGTCGATGTTCGAGAAGTCCAGCCCCGGCGCCACGCCCTGGGTGTAGAGGTTCAGCGCGATGTTGACGACATCGACGTTGCCGGTGCGTTCGCCGTTGCCGAACAGGCAGCCTTCGATGCGGTCGGCGCCGGCCATCAGCGCGAATTCGCCGGCTGCCGTGCCGGTGCCGCGGTCGTTGTGCGGATGCACCGACAGCACGATCGCATCGCGCCGCTCCAGGTGGCGGTGCATCCACTCTACCATGTCGGCAAAGATGTTCGGCGTGCTGTGCTCCACCGTCGACGGCAGATTGATGATGCACTTGGTTTCGGGCGTCGGCTGCCACACCGCAGTGACCGCATCGACCACGCGCTTGCTGAAGGCCAGCTCGGTGCCCGAGAACATCTCCGGCGAGTACTGGAAGGTCCAGTGCGTGCCTGGCTGCCGCGCGGCCAGCGTCTGCAGCATGCGCGCATGGCGCACCGCCAGGTCGACGATGCCGTCTTCGCCCAGCCCCAGCACCACACGGCGCATCACCGGCGCGGTGGCGTTGTACAGGTGCACGATGGCGCGCGGCGCGCCGACCAGCGCCTCGAAGGTGCGCTGGATCAGCTCTTCTCGCGCCTGCGTCAGCACCTGGATGGTGACGTCGTCGGGGATCAGCCTCTGCTCGATCAACAGCCGCACGAAGTCGAAGTCCGCCTGCGAGGCCGAAGGGAAGCCGACCTCGATCTCCTTGAAGCCGATGCGCACCAGCATCTCGAACATGCGCAGTTTGCGCGCCGGGTCCATCGGCTCGATCAGCGCCTGGTTGCCGTCGCGCAGGTCCACGCTGCACCACAGCGGCGGCCGGTCCAGCACCGCGTCGGGCCAGCGGCGATCGGCCAGGCGCACCGGTGCGAAGGATCGGTACTTGTCGGCAGGTCGGGAGAGCATCGTCATGGTCGAACCTCGTTGGGGTGGGTGCCGCACGCAACTTCAGGACAAAGAAAAACGGCCCGTTGCGTGAGCTGACGGGCCGTTGATCTGGGAAATGCGATGGATGTGGCTGATCAGCGCGCCCGGGGCACTCCTAGAAGCAGTAGCGAAAAAGCGGTGCGGCTGAACATCTTGGCGCAGATGGTAGCACGCTCAGTGCAGGCCACGCTCGTCGGGTTCGTCGGTGGAGATCGCGATCACGCTCACCGGCTTGCCCTTGGTCTTGCGCCAGGCGTAGACCACGTAACCCGAGAGGCCGTACAGGCAGAAGGCGCCGAACAGCACCGCCGGCGGATGCAGGTTCACTGCCGCGATGCCGAGCGCGATCAGCACCAGCACGATGAAGGGCACCGAACGGCGCTGCCCTAGGTCCTTGAAGCTGTAGAAGGGCACGTTGGTGACCATCGTCAGCCCGGCATACAGCGTCACCGCCATCGCGCCCCAGGCCAGCCAGTCGATCTTCGAGACGCCCTTGAAGCCGGCGTCGTCCATCACCCAGATGAAGCCGGTGACCAGCGCCGCGGCAGCCGGGCTGGGCAGCCCCTGGAAGTAGCGCTTGTCGACCACCCCGATGTTGGTGTTGAAGCGCGCCAGGCGCAGCGCCGCCGACGCGCAGTAGACGAAGGCCGCGACCCAGCCGAGCTTGCCCATGCCCTTCAGCGCCCACTCGTAGACGATCAGCGCCGGCGCCGCGCCGAAGCTGACCATGTCCGACAGGCTGTCCATCTGCTCGCCGAAGGCGCTCTGCGTATTGGTCATGCGCGCGACGCGGCCGTCCAGGCTGTCCAGCACCATCGCGCAGAACACGCCGATCACCGCGTTCTCGAAGCGGCCGTTCATCGCCATCACGATCGCGTAGAAGCCGCCGAACAGCGCGGCCAGCGTGATCATGTTGGGCAGCACGTAGATGCCCCGGCGGCGCGGCCGCGGGGGCATCTCGGCGTCCAGCGCCGGCTCCAAGGTCGAACCCGGTTCCTGCTTCATCGCGCACCAGGCCAGGCCGCTTGCGGCCCGGTCTTCAGTTGCGGCTCTTGTCGACCAGCTTGTTGGCCTTGATCCACGGCATCATCGCGCGCAGCTTCTCGCCGACCACCTCGATCGAGTGCTCGGCCATCAGGCGGCGGCGGCTCAGCAGCGTGGGCGCGCCGGCGCGGTTCTCCAGGATGAAGCTCTTGGCGTACTCGCCGCTCTGGATGTCGGCCAGCACCTGCTTCATCACCCGCTTGCTTTCGGCGTTGATGATCTTCGGCCCGGTGACGTACTCGCCGTACTCGGCGTTGTTGCTGATCGAGTAGTTCATGTTGGCGATGCCGCCTTCATAGATCAGATCGACGATCAGCTTCAGCTCGTGCAGGCACTCGAAATAGGCCATCTCGGGCGCGTAGCCGGCCTCGACCAGCGTCTCGTAGCCGGCCTTGATCAGCTCCACCGTGCCGCCGCACAGCACCGCCTGCTCGCCGAACAGGTCGGTCTCGGTCTCTTCGCGGAAGTTGGTCTCGATGATGCCGGCCTTGCCGCCGCCGTTGGCCGCGGCATAGCTGAGCGCCAGGTCGCGCGCCTTGCCGCTCTTGTCGGCATGCACGGCAATCAGGTGCGGCACGCCGCCACCGCGGCTATAGGTGTCGCGCACGGTGTGGCCCGGCGCCTTCGGCGCCACCATCCACACGTCGAGGTCGGCACGCGGCACGACCTGGCCGAAGTGCACGTTGAAGCCGTGGGCGAAGGCCAGCGAAGCGCCTTCGCGGATGTTCGGCTCGACATCCTTGCTGTAGACCGCGGCGATCTGCTCGTCCGGCAGCAGCATCATCACCACGTCGGCGCCCTTGACGGCCTCGCCCACCTCGGCCACCTGCAGGCCGGCCTTCTCGACCTTGGACCACGAAGCCCCGCCCTTGCGCAGGCCGACCGTCACCTTGACGCCGCTGTCGCTGAGGTTCTGCGCGTGGGCGTGGCCCTGCGAGCCGTAGCCCACGATCGTGACCTTCTTGCCCTTGATCAGGCTCAGGTCGGCGTCCTTGTCGTAATAGACCTTCATGCTGTTCTCCGTGTGAAAAGTTGTGGGTCAGACCCTGAGGATCCGCTCGCCGCGGCCGATGCCGCAGGCGCCGGTGCGCACCGTCTCCAGGATGGCGGCGCGGTCGATGGCCTCGAGGAAGGCGTCCAGCTTGCCGCTGTCGCCGGTGAGTTCCATCGTGTAGCTCTTGTCGGTGACGTCGACGATGCGGCCGCGGAAGATGTCGGCCATGCGCTTCATCTCGTCGCGCTCCTTGCCCACCGCGCGCACCTTGATCAGCATCAGCTCTCGCTCGGTGTAGGGGCCTTCGGTCAGGTCGACCACCTTGACCACCTCGATCAGCCGGTTCAGGTGCTTGGTGATCTGCTCCAGCACCTCGTCGCTGCCGGTGGTGACGATGGTCATGCGCGACAGCGACGCGTCCTCGGTGGGCGCCACGGTCAGGCTCTCGATGTTGTAGCCGCGCGCCGAGAACAGCGCGACGACGCGGGACAGTGCGCCGGGTTCGTTTTCCAGCAGCACGGCAATGATGTGTTTCATGATCTTCGTCCTGCGCGCTCTTCACGGCCGGCAGCCTGTGGGCTGCCGGCGCTTGGCCACGCGTTGCGAGTTGAGAAAAAGGATGCGCCCGCCGAAGCTGTACCGCGGTGCGCCGCCGGGCCGTCGCGGCCGGCGCGGTAACGCCAGCCTGCAGCCGAACGGCGCGCCGCCTTACAGGTCTTCGGACCCCAGCAGCATCTCGGTGATGCCCTTGCCGGCCTGCACCATCGGCCAGACGTTCTCGGTGGGATCGGTGCGAATGTCCAGGAACACGGTGCGGTCCTTCAGCCGCATGGCCTCGCGCAGCGCCGGCTCCACGTCGGACGGCTTCTCGATCAGCATGCCGACGTGGCCATAGGCCTCGGCCAGCTTGACGAAATCGGGCAGCGCGTCCATGTAGCTGTGCGAATAACGGCCGCCGTAGTCCAGCTGCTGCCACTGCCGCACCATGCCCAGGTAGCGGTTGTTCAGCGAGACGATCTTCACCGGCGTGTCGTACTGCTTGCAGGTGGACAGCTCCTGCAGGCACATCTGGATCGAGCCCTCGCCGGTGATGCAGAACACGTCCGAGTCGGGCTTGGCCAGCTTGATGCCCATCGCATAGGGCAGGCCAACGCCCATGGTCCCCAGGCCTCCGGAATTGATCCAGCGGCGCGGCTCCTCGAAACCGTAGTACTGCGCGGCCCACATCTGGTGCTGGCCGACGTCGGACGTGATGTAGGTGTCGCGGCCCTTGGTCAGCTCGCAGAGCTTCTTCACCACGTACTGCGGCTTGATGACCTCGTTGCTGGGCTTGAAGGCCAGGCAGTCGCGCTGCCGCCATTCGCCGACCTGGTTCCACCACGCCGACAGCGCCGCGGCGTCCGGCTTGCTCTGCGCCTCGCGGATCTGCGTGATCAGTTCCTGCAGCACGTCCTTCACGTCACCGACGATCGGGATGTCGACGCGCACCCGCTTCGAGATCGACGAAGGGTCGATGTCGATGTGGATGATCTTGCGCTCCACCGACGCGAAATGCTTCGGGTTGCCGATCACCCGGTCATCGAAGCGCGCGCCCACGGCCAGCAGCACGTCGCAGTGCTGCATGGTCATGTTGGCCTCGTAGGTGCCGTGCATGCCCAGCATGCCCAGGAAGCGCGGGTCGCTGGCCGGTACCGCGCCCAGGCCCATCAGCGTGTTGGTGCAGGGGTAGCCCAGCAGGTCGATCAGCTGGCGCAGCTCGTTCGAGGCATTGCCCAGGATCACGCCGCCACCGGTGTAGATGTAGGGACGCTTGGCGCCCAGCAGCAGCTGCACCGCCTTGCGGATCTGCCCGCCGTGGCCCTTCTTGACCGGGTTGTACGAGCGCATCTCGATGCGCTCGGGGTAGTGGAAGGCGGTGGTCTTCAGCGACACGTCCTTCGGGATGTCCACCACCACAGGCCCCGGGCGGCCGGTGCGCGCCAGGTGGAAGGCCTTCTTCATCGTGGCGGCCAGGTCGCGCACGTCCTTCACCAGGAAGTTGTGCTTGACGATCGGGCGGGTGATGCCGACGGTGTCGCATTCCTGGAACGCGTCCAGGCCGATCGCCGGCGTCGGCACCTGGCCGGTGACGATGACCATCGGGATCGAATCCATGTACGCCGTGGCGATGCCGGTGACGGCATTGGTCACGCCCGGGCCGGAGGTGACCAGTGCGACGCCGACCTCGCCGGTTGCGCGGGCGTAGCCGTCGGCGGCGTGCACGGCAGCCTGCTCGTGGCGCACCAGGATGTGCTGGATCGATTCCTGCTTGTACAGCGCGTCGTAGATGTACAGAACGGCGCCGCCGGGGTAGCCCCAGAGGTACTTGACCTGCTCGGCCTGCAGGCAGCGGACCAGTATGTCCGAGCCGTTCAGCTCTTCGGGGGTGCTGGAGGGGGGTTGCGCCGAGGCGGCGCGCTTGAGTTCCGCGGGGGAAATGTCCATTGTCTGACCCTTTGCGATTTTCGAGGACGAAAAACCGTTGGTGTCCCTCCTCGCGCCCTCGTGAGGCGGAATCGGACAGCTTCTTGGCCGGATCTCCGATGCCCTGGTGGGCCACCGGGCTCCCGGCCGGGGAGCTCATCGTGCGAACCGCGGATTATGCCACCGCCCGGTGTGCTGCCCTGCCCGCGCCTGCCGTTCGGCACCTGGATGCGATAATCGCGCCGCTGTGCACCGCAGCGCGTCGGGCCATTCCAAGCCCTTGGCGACCGAACAAGAACTGGCCGAGTTCCTCAAGAGTACCGAGAAGCGGGCCTTCAAGCGCACCGCCTATGCCGTACGCGACGAGGACGCTGCACTCGACATCGTGCAGGACGCGATGATCCGACTGGCCGAGAAATACGCCGACAGGCCCGCGGCTGAACTGCCGCTGATCTTCGGCCGCATCCTGTCGAATGCCACGATGGACTGGTTCCGCCGGCAGAAGGTGCGTCAGGCCGTGGTGCGGAATTTCTCGGAGCTGGATGCGGGCGGTGAGGACGGCGACATGGACCTGCTGGAAGCGCTGGAAGCCGCCGACCCCGGCAGTTCTGCGCCGGAGCCCGACGACAGCTTGTCTCGCGGGCAGACGCTGGCCCTGATCGAGAACGAGGTCGCGGCCCTGCCCGCCCGTCAACGCGAGGCCTTCCTGCTGCGTTACTGGGAGGAGTTGGATACCGCGGAGACCGCCATGGTCATGGGCTGCACTGAGGGCAGTGTGAAAACGCACTGTTCCAGGGCAGTGCATGCACTGGCCAAAGCGTTGGCAGCCAAGGGGTTGAAGCCATGATGGGAACGAGGCAGCACTACAAGGCAGAGCTTGACGCGTTGCAGGCGCGCTTCGGCCTGCGCGTGGCCTCCCGGCTGAGCCAGGCCTCCGAAGAGTTGCCTCACGACCTGACCGAGCGTCTTCGCGTGGCCCGCGAGCAGGCCGTCGCGCGCGCCCGCGGCCTGCGTGAGCTGTCGCCGGTGCCTGTCGCGGTTGCTGCCGGGCCAGGCAGCCTGGCCCTGGCGCCCCCACCATCGTGGTGGCTGCGGCTGGCCTCCGCGCTGCCGCTGCTGTTATTGGTGGCGGGGTTGTTGTTGATTCAGCAACTGCATCTTCGCGAAGACATTCATGCCGCTGCAGAGGTCGATGCCGCATTGCTGGCCGACGATCTGCCCCCCGAGGCCTACGGCGACCCCGGCTTCGTCGCCTTCCTGAAGCAGCCTGAACGGTGATCGGCCGGTCTGCATCGCCGTCGCAACCTGTCCGAGCCGCGTCTTGGGCCTCGGTCGGGCTGGCCGTGGCCCTGTCCGCCATGGTCCCGATGTCTTCGCACGCGCAACCGGCGCAGCCGTCGGCCACCCGGCCGGCCGCAGCAGGCGGCGGCGCGTGGTCGTCACTGACGGCGCAGCAGCAGCAGGTGCTGGCGCCACTGCGCCGCGACTGGCCGGACATCGACGCCACACGCCAGCAGAAATGGCTGGAGATCGCCGCTCGCATGCCATCGATGCAGCCGGAGGAGCGCCAGCGCATCCAGGACCGCATGCGCGAATGGGCACGCATGACGCCCGAGGAGCGCGGGCGGGCCCGCGTGCAGTTCCAGGAGGCCCGTCAGATCAGCCCGCAGGAACGGCAGGCGCGCTGGGACGCGTACATGGCGTTGCCCGCCGATGAACGCCGCGCGCTGGCACGCAGTGCCACCACGGTTCCGAAGGCCCAGCCGGCCACGGTGCGCCAGCCGGTCGCAGGCGCTCTGCTGCCGGACGACGCCGTGCCTGCGGCCAAGAGCCGTGTGGCCACCGCCAACGCGGCGCCGCCGTTGCCCAAGGTGGTGGCCCCCACCGTCGTGCAGGCTCGGCCGGGGGCCAGCACCACGCTGATCACCCGGACCGCCACGCCGCCGCCGCACGCCCAGGCCGGGCAGCCGAAGATCGTGGCCAGCCCCAAGGAGGTGCAGCGCAGCACGCTGCTGCCCAAGCCGCCGGCCCCTGTGGCAGCGGCTCCTTCCGTGGCACCCGCGCCCGCCGCTGCCGCGCCCGACCCTGCACCCGCCGCGTCCGCAATCGCGCCCGCCGCGGCGCCAGCGCTGCCCGCCGAGGCATCGCCGGCCGCATCGGCGACACCGTGACGCCGTGCGCGCAGTTCCTGGCGCGCCTGCCGCGCCGCCGTCTGTCATGACCGTGCCGCCGCCCGCCACGGCATTGCCCGTGCCGAGCCTGCGGCGACGCCTGGCCGCCTTCGTCTACGAGGGCGTGCTGCTGTTCGGTGTATTGATGCTGTCGGCGCTGGCCTACGGCCTGGCCACGCAGCAGCGCCATGCGCTGGTCGGCCTGCACGGCCTGCAGGCCTTCATCTTCATGGTGCTGGGCCTGTACTTCACGTGGTTCTGGACGCATGGCGGCCAGACCGTGGCCATGAAGACCTGGCATATCCGGCTGCAGGGACGCGACGGCCAGCCCGTGCGCCAGGTTCAGGCCTGGGGGCGCTACCTGCTCAGCTGGCTGTGGTTCCTGCCGGCGCTGGCGGTGGCGTACCTGTCGGGCCAGCACAGCGGCCGCTTCGTGACCCTAGCGCTGCTGGTCAATATGGTGGTCTACGCCGGGCTGGCGCGGCTGACGCCGCAGCGCCAGTACCTGCACGATCTGTTGGTCCGTACCCGCCTGGTCCAGGTGCCACCGGCGCCGCGCAAGAAGAAGCGCTGAACCCGTCGCCGGGCACAATGGCCGGCCTGGACCCTCCCGCCGCCTGCCGATGCCCACCGACGCACCACCCTCCCGCAATGCGCCGCCCGCGCTGTGCGTCTACTGCGGGTCGCGGCCTGGGCAGGCGCCGGCCTATGCTGCCGCGGCCCGGCAGGTGGGCACGCTGATCGGCCAGATGGGCTGGCAACTGGTCTACGGAGGCGGCCGGTCAGGCCTGATGGGCTGCGTGGCCGACGCGGCGCTGGCCGCCGGCGCCCGGGTGGTCGGCGTGATTCCCGAATCGTTGATGCAGCGCGAGCTGGGTCACACCGGCATTGATGAGCTGCACGTGGTGCAGACCATGCATGAGCGCAAACGCCTGATGGCCGAGCGCAGCGACGCCTTCCTGGCGCTGCCCGGCGGCATCGGCACGATGGAAGAGCTGTTCGAGGTGTGGACCTGGCGGCAGTTGGGCTACCACGACAAGCCGGTGGGTTTGCTGGACGTGGACGGCTACTACCGCCGGTTGCTGGCCTTCGTGGACGACATGCACGACGCCGGCTTCGTGGCGCCGGCGCAGCGCGCGCTGCTCAATGTGGACAGCGATGCCGAGGCCCTGTTGAATCGCCTGGCGGTGCAGGCCGCGACGGCCACCGCGCCGGACGACTATTCGCGCACCTGAACTGAAGCGGCGCGTCCTCAGACAGCCGCTTCGTCGGTTTCGCCGGTGCGGATGCGCACCACCTGTTCGACGTGGGTGACGAAGATCTTGCCGTCGCCGATCTTGCCGGTCTTGGCCGCGCGCACGATGGCTTCGATGCAGCGGTCCACATCGGCATCCTTCACCACCACTTCGACCTTCATCTTCGGCAGGAAATCAACCACGTACTCGGCACCCCGGTACAGCTCGGTATGGCCTTTCTGCCGGCCGAAGCCCTTCACCTCGGTGACAGTCAAGCCCGAAACGCCCACGTCGGCAAGCGCCTCGCGCACTTCTTCCAGCTTGAAGGGCTTGATGATGGCAGTGACCTGTTTCATGGGCGGGCCTCGGCAGAGCGTTGAACTGCCTCGATTTAATCATGGATCGCAGAGTCCTTGGCACCACGCGGGGTCGACCCGCACTGCCTAAGATGCCGGTCCGATGAGCACCGATTCCGCCCCCACCGGCACCCAGTTGCGCATCGTGGACGACCTGGCGCAGATCGATGCCGCCGCCTGGAACGCGCTGCTCGACGCACAGGCCGCACCCACGCCCTTTATGCGGCACGAGTACCTGCAGGCGCTGCAGGCCTCGGGCAGCGCCACGCGCGCCACGGGCTGGGCGCCGCGGCTGCTGACGCTGTGGCGCGACGGCCGGCTGGCCGGCGGCTGTGCGCTGCATGTCAAGTCGCACTCGTACGGCGAGTACGTGTTCGATTGGGCCTGGGCCGATGCCTACCAGCGGCACGGACTGCGCTACTACCCCAAGCTGCTGTGCGCGGTGCCCTTCACGCCCGTTCCCGGCAGCCGCCTGCTGGCCGGCAGTCTAGCCGACCGTCGCCTGCTGCTGCAGGCGATGCAGCAGCTGTGCCGCAGTGGCTCGATGTCCTCGGCGCACCTGCTGTTCATGGACGCGGCCGACCAGCAGGCCGCGGCGGACGAAGGCTGGCTGCTGCGCCAGACGGTGCAGTTCCACTGGCTGAACCGGCAGCCGCAGCCCTATGTCGACTTCGGCGACTTTCTGGCGGGGCTGCAGCGCGAGAAGCGCAAGAAGATCCAGCAGGAACGCCGGCGCGTGGCCGAAGCCGGCGTCGAGTTCACGGTGCATGCGGGTGCATCGATCGACACCGGGCTGTGGGACTTCTTCCATCAGTGCTACACGCTGACCTACGCCGCCCACCATTCCACGCCGTACCTGAGCCGCGACTTCTTCGCCCGCATGCAGCAGCAGATGTCCGCGAACTGGGTGATGTTCGTAGCCTGGCGCGGCGGCCGGCGCATCGCCTGCTCGCTGCTGGCCGTGGACGCGCCACGCGGCCATGCCTACGGCCGCTACTGGGGATGCACCGAGTACCTGCCCTGCCTGCATTTCGAGGCCTGCTACTACCAGCCGCTGCAGTGGTGCATCGAGCAGGGCTACCAGCGCTTCGAGGGCGGCGCGCAGGGCGAACACAAGATGGCGCGCGGACTGCTGCCGGTGCGCACGCACTCGGCGCACTGGCTCAGCCACCCGGCCTTTGCAGACGCGGTGGCCCGCCATCTGGAACACGAAGGCGCCGGCATCGACGCCTATGTCGACGAACTGCGCGAGCGCAACCCGTTCAAGCTCGACGCCGGCAGCTGAGGCGCGGCGGAGCGCCGCTTACTTGCCGTGGCTCTTGGCCCAGTTGGCCATGCCGGAACTGACCTCGGCACGGGCGCTGTCCGGGCCTTCCCAGCCCAGCACCTTGACCCACTTGCCAGGCTCCAGGTCCTTGTAGTGCTCGAAGAAGTGCTGGATGGTCTTCAGCCGCAGCGGATTCAGGTCTTCCGGCTTCTTCCATTGCGAGTAGATCGACAGGATGCGGTCGATGGGCACGGCCAGCAGCTTGTTGTCGCCGCCCGCCTCGTCGTCCATCTTCAGCATGCCCAGCGGCCGGCAGGTGACGACCACGCCCGGGATCAGCGGCACCGGCGTGACCACCAGCACGTCCACCGGGTCGCCGTCGTCGGCCAGCGTGTTGGGGATGTAGCCGTAGTTGCAGGGGTAGTGCATCGACGTGCTCATGAAGCGGTCGACGAACAGCGCGCCCGTCTCGTGGTCCACCTCGTACTTGATCGGGTCCGCGCTCATCGGGATCTCGATGATCACGTTGAACTCGTCCGGCGCCTTGGCGCCCGGGGTGACGTTGTGCAGGCTCATCGTGGGCTTTCTATGGGGATTGGGGCGGGATTCTAAGGATCGCCCTTGCCCTGGCCTGACGCGCCAGGCCACCGCAGGAAAACACTCAGCCGGGTGCTTCGCGTTTTCCCGTACCATCCGCGCCGCGATTCGCCCCCCGCCCCGGTGCCAGCGGCCCGGCCGCGCGGGAGAGACACAACGGACGCTTCAATCACGACGAACGCCTGACCGAGGAAGGAACCATCTTGATATCGACATCCATGGCGCTGAACATTGCGCTGGTGTGCGGCCTCGCGGCCGTGCTCTACGGTTTCATCCAGCGCAGCTGGATCCTGAAGCAGGACGCCGGCAATGCCCGCATGCAGGAGATCGCCGGCGCGATCCAGCAGGGCGCGGCGGCCTACCTGGCCCGGCAGTACAAGACCATCGCGATGGTCGGCGTGGTGCTGGCGATCCTGATCGCGGTCTTCCTCGACCTCACCAGTGCCATCGGCTTCGTGCTCGGCGCGGTGCTGTCCGGCGCCTGCGGCTTCATCGGCATGAACGTCTCGGTGCGCGCCAACGTGCGCACCGCACAGGCCGCCACCAAGGGCATCGGCCCGGCGCTGGACGTGGCCTTCAAGGGCGGTGCCATCACCGGCATGCTGGTCGTCGGCCTGGGCCTGCTGGGCGTGGGCATCTTCTTCTGGTACCTGATCGGCGCAGGTGCCGACAACGCCTCGCTTTCGACGGTGCTGAAGCCGCTGCTCGGCCTGGCCTTCGGCTCCAGCCTGATCTCGATCTTCGCGCGGCTGGGCGGCGGCATCTTCACCAAGGGCGCCGACGTCGGCGCCGACCTGGTGGGCAAGGTCGAGGCCGGCATCCCCGAGGACGACCCGCGCAACCCGGCGGTGATCGCCGACAACGTGGGCGACAACGTCGGCGACTGCGCCGGCATGGCGGCCGACCTGTTCGAGACCTATGCGGTGACCATCATCGCCACCATGTCGCTGGGCGCGCTGGTGGTCAAGGGCGCCGGCATGCAGGCCGCGGTGTACCCGCTGCTGCTGGGCGGCGTGTCGATCATCGCGTCGATCATCGGCTGCTACTTCGTCAAGGCCAGCCCCGGCATGAAGAACGTGATGCCGGCGCTGTACAAGGGCCTGGCGGTGGCCGGCGTGCTGTCGCTGATCGCCTTCTACTTCGTCACCACCGCGGTGATGCCGGCCGACGCGCTGGGCGCGGGCACGCACATGCGCCTGTTCGGCGCCTGCGCCGTCGGCCTGGTGCTGACCGCCGCGCTGGTGTGGATCACCGAGTACTACACCGGCACGCAGTACAAGCCGGTGCAGCACATTGCGCAGGCCTCGACCACCGGCCACGGCACCAACATCATCGCCGGCCTGGGCGTGTCGATGCGTTCCACCGCCTGGCCGGTGATCTTCGTCTGCATCGCGATCATGGTGTCCTACGGGCTGGCCGGCCTGTACGGCATTGCCGTGGCCGCCACCTCGATGCTGAGCATGGCCGGCATCGTCGTCGCGCTGGACGCCTACGGCCCGATCACCGACAACGCCGGCGGCATTGCCGAGATGTCCGAGCTGCCCGACAGCGTGCGCGATATCACCGACCCGCTGGACGCGGTGGGCAACACCACCAAGGCGGTGACGAAGGGCTACGCCATCGGCTCGGCCGGCCTGGCCGCGCTGGTGCTGTTTGCCGACTACACGCACTCGCTCGAAGGCCGCGGCATGAGCCTGAGCTTCGACCTGAGTGACCCGAAGGTCATCGTCGGCCTGTTCATCGGCGGCCTGATCCCCTACCTGTTCGGTGCCATGGCGATGGAGGCCGTGGGCCGCGCCGCCGGCTCGGTGGTGGTCGAGGTGCGGCGCCAGTTCCGCGAGATCAAGGGCATCATGGAAGGCAAGGCCAAGCCGGAATACGGCACGGCCGTCGACATGTTGACCAAGGCCGCCATCAAGGAAATGATGGTGCCGTCGCTGCTGCCGGTGGTGGTGCCGATCCTGGTCGGCCTGCTGCTCGGCCCGGCCGCGCTGGGCGGCCTGCTGATGGGCACGATCGTCACCGGCCTGTTCGTCGCCATCTCGATGTGCACGGGCGGCGGTGCCTGGGACAACGCCAAGAAGTACATCGAGGACGGTCACCACGGTGGCAAGGGCAGCGAGACGCACAAGGCCGCCGTCACCGGCGACACGGTGGGTGACCCGTACAAGGACACCGCCGGCCCGGCCGTGAACCCGCTGATCAAGATCATCAACATCGTCGCGCTGCTGATCGTGCCGCTGCTGCCGGTGGTGAACAACGCCCCGGCCGCCGCCCACGGCGCGGCCGCCCCGGCAGTGGCCGTGGTGGCCGTACCGGTGGTGGTGGAAGTGGCGCGCATCCAGGTGGTCGAGCCCGGCCTGGTGAAGTTCTACTTCGAGACCGGCAAGGCCGACCTGGCCGGCGGTGCCGCCGACGCACTGGTCAGCGTGGTCAAGGGCGTGGCCGAAGGCAAGAAGGCAGTCATCAGCGGCTACCACGATGCCACCGGCGACGCCGCGGCCAACGCCGAGCTGGCCAAGCAGCGCGCCTTCAAGGTGCGCGATACGCTGAAGGAACTGGGCGTGCCCGAAGACAAGGTCGAGCTGAAGAAGCCCGAAGTGCTGACCGGCACCGGCCCCAACGCCGAGGCGCGCCGCGTCGAGGTCAAGCTCGAATAGGCGCCGTCTTTCGTGACCGAAGGGCCCGCTCTGCCAGGACCGGGCCCTTCTTCATTTCAGGACGGTGCCTTCGCACCCCACAGCTGCTTCAGCCGCGCATCGCGGCCGCAGGATGTGCGGTAGTACTGGTAGCGCACCGGGTTCTTCTTGTAGTAGTCCTGGTGGTAGTCCTCGGCCGCGTAGAAGGGGCCGGCCAGCGCGATCTGCGTGACGATCGGCTCCGGGAAGGGCTTGCTCTTCTCCAGCGCTGCCAGCGAGGCCTGCGCCGCCTTCAGCTGCGTGCCGTCCAACGCGAAGATCGCCGTGCGGTACGGCGTGCCGCTGTCGCAGAACTGCCGGTCCTTGGTGGTCGGGTCGATGGTGCGCCAGAAATGCTCCAGCAGCTGCGCATAGCTGACCTTGGACGGGTCGTAGACGATTTCCACCGCCTCGGCGTGGCCGGTGGTCTTGGCCGAGACCTGCTGGTAGGTGGGGTTGGGCACCTTGCCGCCAATGTAGCCCGAGGTAGTGGAAATCACGCCCGGCACCTTGTCGAAGTCAGCCTCCACGCACCAGAAGCAGCCGCCGGCGAAGATGGCCGTCTCGGTCTTGGCGGACTGTGCCCAAGCGCCTGCGGCGGCGCCAAGCCACACCGCCGCCAGCGCGGCGCGCATCGCCGCACTCATGCCGCCTCCGGCACGAAGGTCAGCGCCACGCCGTTGTTGCAGTAGCGCTTGCCGGTGGGCGCCGGGCCGTCGTTGAACACATGGCCGTGGTGCCCGCCGCAACGTGCGCAGTGGTACTCGGTGCGCGGCATGAACAGCTTGTAGTCGGTGCTGGTGCCGAACACACCCGGCAGCGTGGTGAAGAAGCTGGGCCAGCCGGTGCCACTGTCGAACTTCATGTCCGAGGTGAACAACGGCAGGTCACAGCCGGCGCAATGGTAGGTGCCCTTGCGCTTTTCCTTGTTCAGCGGGCTGGTGAAGGGCCGCTCGGTGCCCTCGCGGCGCAGCACCTCATAGGCCGCGGGGCTGAGGCGCTGCTTCCATTCGGCATCGCTCAGCTTCAGCGGCGTGATCGCCGGCGCCGCTGCAGGTGCGGCAGGCCGTGCCTGCGCCGCCACGCCACCCGCAGCGGGCGCCAGGCCCAGGCCGGACAACCAGGACAACAGGTTTCGACGGGTCATTTCAAGCCTCCTTGCAACGAGTATGCCCCTGGGTCGGATCGGGCCGCCGCGATCTTTCAGGCCGCCACCAGCCGCAGATGGGTGATTTCCGACGGCGCGCCCAGCCGCTTGGGCGGGCCCCAGTAACCGGTGCCCCGGCTGGTATAGACCCACAGGTTCTGCCACCGGTTCAAGCCGGCGGTGAACGGCTGCTGCAGACGCACGAACCAGTTCCAAGGCAGGAACTGCCCGCCATGCGTGTGGCCCGACAGCTGCAGGTGGAAACCGGCCTCGGCCGCCGCCGGCGCGCTGCGCGGCTGGTGCGCCAGCAGCACGCGCACTGCGGCCTCGTCGGCCACGCCGGCGATGGCCGCCTTCGGGTCGCTGCGGTGCGTGTGCTCGAAATGGTGCGCGCTGAAGTCGGCCACGCCGGCCAGCGCCAGCGCGGCATCGCCATGGCGCAGCAGCACATGCTCGTTGATCAGAACCTTCAGCCCCAGGCGGCGCAGTTCCTCCACCCAGGCCTGGGCGCCGCTGTAGTACTCATGGTTGCCGGTGACGAAGAAGGTGCCGTGGCGCGAGCTCAAGCCAGCCAGGGGCGCCACGTGCACGGCCAGCGACTGCACCGAGCCATCGACCAGATCGCCGGTGACCGCCACCATGTCGGCCTGCAGCGCATTCACGCGCTCCACGATGGCCTGCAGGTAGCCGCGCTTGATGGTCGGGCCCACGTGCACGTCGCTGATCTGCGCGATCGAGAAGCCGTGCAGCGCCGGTGGCAGCTGGGCGATCGGCACGTCCACCCGCACCACCTGCGCGGTGCACCGCGCGTTCCACAGCCCCCACAGGGTGAACAGCAGCGCCAGCACCGGCACCGCCGCGGCCGAGGCCAGCGTCAGCCATGCCGGCAGCGTCCACCACGACGCGGCCGCCCACAACGGCAGTGAGATCACATCGCGCAGCAGCGTCAGCACGAACAGCGACGAGAACAGGCCCATCAGCAGCAGCCCGCTCCAGGCCAGCCGGTCGGACAGCGGCTGGCGGCGGATGCGCCGCGCCAGCAGCGCCATCGGCATCAGCAGCCACGACGCCAGCAGCACGCCTGCCAGCAGCCACTGCAACCACGGCGCAGCACCCAGCACGGGAATCAACCGCCAGCCAACGTAGGCATGCAGCAGCAGCAGGATGAACATCAGCGCCATGGCGTTGCAGCGATCTTGATCGACCCCGTCAGATGGGTATGGGCGGGCTCGCTTCAAGCCATCGCGCACGCGGGTTTCTGTATGTCCATCCAGTAGACTCGCCACGATGCTTGCGATGCCTTCGCTGCTGCTCCGCCCGCCAGTAGCCCCCGGGCCCTTTGACGCGCTCAACGACGAGCAGCGCGCGGCGGTGTTCCACGGCCGCGAGGCCTTGGCGGGGGGCCCTCCGCCGCTGCTGATCATTGCCGGCGCCGGCTCGGGCAAGACGCTGACGCTGGCCGCGCGCGTGGCCCGGCTGGTGCTGGACGGCGCCGACCCGCAGCGCATCATGCTGCTGAGCTTTTCGCGCCGCGCGGCGCAGTCTCTGGAGCGGCGCGTCGGCCGCCTGCTGCACCAGGCATTGGGCTTCGGCGCCACTCAGTCGCCGCCCGCCCTGCCCTGGTCCGGCACCTTCCACAGCGTCGGCGCGCGGCTGCTGCGCGAGCATGCGCCGCGCATCGGCCTGAACCCGGCATTCACCATCGCCGACCGCGGCGACAGCGAAGACCTGCTGGGCCTGCTGCGCCACGAGCAGGGGCTGTCGAAGACGCACGCGCGCTTTCCGCTCAAGGGCACCTGTCTGGGCATCTATTCGCGGGTGGTCAACAGCCAGCAGCCGCTGGAACAGGTGCTGCAACAGCATTTCCCGTGGTGCGCCACCTGGACGGCCGAGCTGAAGGCGCTGTTCCGCGCCTACGTGGCCGAGAAGCAGCGCCAGTGCGTGCTCGACTACGACGATCTGCTGCTGTACTGGAGCCACCTGCTCGACGACGCCGCAACGGCCCGCGAGCTGGGCAACCGCTTCAGCCATCTGCTGGTCGACGAATACCAGGACACCAACCGCCTGCAGGCCCGCGTGCTGCGCGCACTCAAGCCCGACGGGCGCGGCCTGGCGGTGGTGGGGGACGACGCGCAGGCCATCTACGCGTTCCGCGCGGCCGAGGTGCGCAACATCCTCGACTTCCCCGCCCAGTTCGATCCGCCCGCGGCGGTGCTGGCGCTGCAGCGCAACTACCGCTCCAGCCAACCGATCCTGCAGGCCTGCAATGCGGTCATCGCCGAGGCGCCGGAGCGCTTCGCCAAGACGCTGTGGAGCGACCGGCGCGACGGCAGCCAGCCGCAACTCGTCAGCCTGGCCGACGAGGCCGCGCAGGCCGCCTGGGTGGCCGACCAGGTACTGCTGCAACGCGAGGGCGGCCTGGCGCTGAAGCGACAGGCGGTGCTGTTCCGCACCTCGCAGCACAGCGCCGCGCTGGAACTGGAGCTGCTGCGCCGCGACATCCCCTACCGCAAGTTCGGCGGCCTGAAGTTCCTGGAGGCCGCGCACGTCAAGGACCTGCTCTCGCTGCTGCGCTGGGCGCAGAACCCGCGTGGCCAGATGTCCGGCTTTCGCGTCGCGCAGCTGGTGCAGGGGCTGGGGTCGGCCAGCGCACGCCGGCTGGTCGCAGCGCTGGCGCAGGCCGCGGCGCCGGCCGAGGCGCTGGCCGCCTTCAAGCCCCCTCCTGGCGCCGCAGCGCCGTGGGCCGCGCTCCGCGACTGCCTGCTGGCGCTGCAGCAAGCCGCCTGGCCCGCGGCCTTCGACCTGGCGCTGCAGTGGTACCTGCCGCAACTGCAGCGGCTGCACGAAGACGCCACACCGCGCCGGGCCGACCTGGAACAGCTGGCCCGCCTGGCGCAGGGCCACGGCACGCGCGAGGCCTTCCTGGCCGAACTGACACTGGACCCGCCCGAGGCCACCAGCGACGAGGCCGAGGCGCCGCATCTGGACGAGGATTACCTGATCCTGTCCACCATCCACTCGGCCAAGGGCCAGGAATGGGCCGCGGTGTACGTGCTCAATGTCGTCGACGGCTGCATGCCCGCCGACATGGCGGCCGGCAGCGCCGAAGAGCTGGAGGAAGAACGGCGCCTGCTCTATGTGGCCATGACGCGTGCGCAGCATCACCTGCAGCTGTTGGTGCCGCAGCGCTTCTACGTGACGCAGCAGGCCGCGCGCGGCGATCGGCACCTGTGGGGCGGTCTGAGCCGCTTCATTCCGCCGCGGGTGGCGGCCTGCTTCGAGCGGGTCGGGGCTGCGCGGCCCGAGTCCTGCGCATCGTCGACCGAAACCTGGGACACCCGGCCAGCCATCGATGTGGCAGCGCGGATACGCTCGTCCTGGGATTGAAGACCCCGCGCCACGGCCAGCAGGCGGTGGCCGGTGTGCGCCATCGGCCCAGGTTCAGCCAATGGCCACCAAGGCCCGGGCCGCGCGCTGCACGAAGCCGCCGGTGTGCGCCGGGTCCAGCCAGCGCGCCACCACCACCGCATCGTGCGCCGGCTCGATCCACACCAGATGGCCGCCGGCACCGACCATGAAAGCGCTGCTGGCCGATGCGCCCGGAAAGCTGCGGCCATCGCGGTTCAGCCACAGCAGCCCGCCGTAGAACGGCGCGATCGCGCAGGGTTCGCACATGAAGCGCACCCATTCGGCCGGCACGATGCCGGCGCCGTCGTGCAACAGCAGCTCGCCAATCAGCGCCTGGTCGCGCGCGCCGATCGACACGCCGCCGCCCCAGTGCGTGCCGCCCGGCACCGAAGGGACACGCCGGCCGTTCACCGTGATCCAGGCATCGTCGTAGCCCACCCACTGCCAGCGGTCGCTGCAGCCCAGCGGCTGCATCACCCGCTCGCGCCACACCTCGGGCAGCGGCCGGCCGAACAGGTGCAGCAGCGCCAGCGACAGCTGGTTGATGCGCACGTCGTTGTATTCCCAGTAGCTGCCGGGGCGCTGCAGCGGCCGCGCGCCGCCCTTCGGGCCGGTGGGTGGGTTCGGGTCGAAGCCCACCTTGCGCCAGCGGTCCACCGTGTCGGGGATACCAAAGTTGCTGCCTTCCCACTCGCTGGTCTGCTGCAGCAGCATGGTCCAGGTGATGGCCCGGTTGTGCGCGCTGTCGAAACCGATGCCCGGCACCCGCGCCACCACCGGCTCGTCGCGGTCGGGCAGCAGGCCGTCGGTCTGGGCGATGCCGGCCAGCAGCGCCAGGTAGCTCTTGGCCACGCTGAAGGTCAGGTCGGCGCGATCCGGCTCGCCCCAGGCCGCCACCTCGCGGCCGCGCTGCCGCACCACACCGGAGACCGGCCCGCGCGCATGCACCGGGCCGCGCAGCACGTTGTAGGGCGCCGGGTCCTCGTGGTGCACACCCCAGCGGGCCGGGTCAGCGGCCGGGTCGCGCGGCCAGGGCACCTCGTGCGTCTGCGCGAAGGCGATGGTCTCGGCCCAGCGGGTCGGGCTGTTCATGCCTTGAGCTGATAGTCCTTGAAGCGCTCGCGCAGCTTCAGCTTCCACAGCTTGCCGGTGCCGGTCAGCGGCATCTGGTCGATGAACTCCACCGCATCCGGGAGCCACCAGCTGGCCACCTTGCCGCGCATGTAGTCCAACAGCTCCTTCTCCGTCAGCGACGCGCCCTCGCGCTTCGTCACGACCAGCAGCGGCCGCTCCTGCCACTTCGGGTGGGCGATGCCGATCGCCGCGGCCTGCAGCACCGCCGGGTGGCCGGAGGCCACGTTCTCCAGCTCGATGCTGCTGATCCATTCGCCCCCGGACTTGATGACGTCCTTGGAACGATCGGTCAGCGCGATGTAGCCGTCGGGGCTGATGGTCGCCAGGTCGCCGGTCTTCAGCCAGCCCTGCTCGTCCAGCGCGCTGCCGCCCTCGCCCTTGAAGTAGGCGCTGGACACCCACGGCGCCTTGACGCGGAAGTGGCCGAAAGCCACGCCGTCGTGCGGCAGCTCCTTGCCTTCGTCGTCGACGATGCGGTAGCGGTTGCCGAACAGCGCGCGGCCCGATTTCAGCCGCTGGTCGATGCGCTGATCGAAGGGCAGGTCGGCCGCGCCGGGCTTCATCGTCGCTGCGCTGCCGCCCAGCGCCTCGGTCATGCCCCAGGCCTGCATCAGCTGCACGCCGAAGTCGCGCTCCATCGTCTCGACCAGCGAGCGCGGCGGCGCCGAGCCGCTGGACAGCGAGATGCGCAGCGTGCTGAACTTCTTGCCGCTGCGCTGCAGCCATTCCGTCAGGATCAGCCAAAAGGTGGGCACGCCGCAGGTCAGCGTGACACGTTCGCCCTCCAGCAGCTCGTACAGCTTGTCGGGCTCGTAGTTGCGGCCGGGCAGCACCAGCTTGGCGCCGAGCATCGGCGCCACGTAGGGGAACTGCCAGGCATTGCCGTGGAACATCGGCGCCATCGGCATCATCGTCACGCCGGCGCCGTTGGGCACGCCGATCGAGGCCATCGGTGCGATCTGCAGCGCCACCAGCAGCGCCGAGCGGTGCGAATACAAAACGCCCTTCGGGTTGCCGGTGGTGCCCGAGGTGTAGCACAGCGTCGAGGCGCTGCGCTCGTCGAACTCGGGCCAGTCGTAATGCGGAGCTTCGGCCGCCAGCAGTTCGTCGTAGCACAGCAGCTTGGGCAGGCTGGTCTTGGCCGGCATGCGTGCGGGCTCGCACATCATCACGTAGTGCTCGATGGTGGTCAGCCGCGGCGCGATGGCCTCCACCACCGGCAGCGTGGCCGCATCGACGAACAGCAGCCGGTCCTCGGCATGGTTGATGATGTAGACCAGCTGGTCGGCAAAGAGCCGCGGGTTGATGGTGTGCAGCACCGCACCGGTGCCCGACACGCCGTAGAACATCTCGAAATGCCGGTGCGTGTTCCAGGCCAGGCTGCCGACCCGGTCGCCCGGCTTCATGCCCAGCCGGATCAGCGCATTGGCCAGCTGCTGCATGCGCGCATGCGCCTCGGCATAGGTGTAGCGGTGGAGGTCGCCTTCGATGGTGCGCGCCACCACTTCGGTGTCGCCATGGAAGGTCGCCGCATGCCGGATGGCCGCCGAGATCATCAGCGGCATGTCCATGATCAGTCCCTGCATGGATCGTCTCCTTGGGTGTCGGTGTGCCGCGTCGCGCCCTGGGCGGGTCACGGGCTGTCGATACGGGGATCGCCCGGCTGGGTCAGCGCCTGGAAGTCGCGCCGGTCCAGCGTCAGCAGCCGGGAAGCACCGGCCTTGCGCGCCGCCGCCAGGTGCAGCAGGTCGTAGACGGCGCCGCCGCGCACACCGCGGGCATCGGCTGTCTCCAGCGCCGCCATGACTTCCCTGCCGTTGAGCGACACCAGTTGCACGAAGGGCAGCACGCTGTCCTTGATGAGGCCGGCTGCCGCGGCAGGACGCAGCCGCCGCCCGTGCCGGCCCCCGGTCAGGATCGAGAAGGTCTCGGCCAACCCATGCACGTACAGCAGATGGCCGCCCTGGGCGAGCAACTGGTCGCAGGCCGGGTGATGGGCTTCGTCGGGGTCCAGCGACGCGAGCACCACCGAGGTATCGATCAGCGCGGCGTCCTGCCGGGCCGGCGCCGTGCTCATCGTTGATCGCGGCGCCGGGACTGGGCGTTGCGCTCCGCCCGCGTGGCGGCGGCCGCATCCAGCGGCTTGCCCGTCGGCTCCAGCACGCGTCGCCGGCTGGGCGCCAGTGCCGTGCGCGCATCGTCCTCCGGCTCCGGCGTCAGCTCGATGCGTTCGGCCACCACCGCCAGCCGCAGGCGGGAGCCCGGGCGCAGGTTGAGCAGGCGGCGCGCTTCACTGGGCAACACCACGCGGCCGGCACTGTCCACGGTCAGGGCAGTCTTCATGGTTGGAGCTCTGGCGGATGCAATGGCAGAAAGTATGGCATACCGCCTGCCATCACTCAGAACTTGGGAATGCGGAGCGTCTTGCTGATCATCGCGGTGCCCGAGGCGGCGAACAGCAGGCTCATCGGGTGCAGCTGCCAGGGCCCGATCTGCCAGGCGCCGCCCCACAACTGCGCGCCCACCGCGCCCTGCCAAGCGGCCCAGGCCAGCAACGCGGTGATGACCACGCTGGTGGGGATCGGTGTGCCCTCGAAGTAGGCGACCTTGCCGCTGTCGGTGGTCAATGCTTCGGCGGTGATGTTGAAGCGCGCCAGCCGGCTGACGCCGCAGCAGACGAAGTAGCAGAGGATCACGATGTCCCAGCCGCCCTGCAGCCCGGCCGCAAAGCCCAGCGCCGCCGGGCCCACGCCGAAGGAAATGACGTCGGCCAGCGAATCCAGCTCGCGGCCCAGCGGAGAGTGCTGGTGGCGCCAGCGCGCCACCTTGCCGTCGAACACATCGAAGACGAAGGCCAGCGGCGTCATCAGCGCCGACAGCAGGAAATGCTTCAGCTCGCCGCTGGCCATGTACTGCATGGCCAGCAGCACCGACAGCACGCCGCAGGCGGCATTGCCGAGCGTGATGAAGTCGGCCAGGTGAAAGCCGCGGATCATCGAGAAGTGGCGCGGCGTGGGCTTGGCGGGCTCCATCAGGGCTCCAGGATGTTGAACATCGGGTTGAAGACGTCCATCGTGCCCAGCAGCTGCCGCAGCGCCGCCAGCTCGCCGTCGACCGGGATCTGCCCCTGCTGCATCGCCGCCGCGAAGCCGGCACCACCGACGATGGCCGCCAGCTTCGCGCGGCTGAGGCGCACCGTGGCCATTGCCGCAGCGCCGTGCGAGCCGACGGCATGGCTCAGCGCCGAGTGGCTCAGCGTCAGCTTCCAGCGCTCGGGTTCGCCTTCCATCACCCAATCGATGCGCAACTGCAGGCCTTCGGCCTTCTCGGCATTGACGCGCATCGCCAGGAAGTCGAAGAACATGCTCATCGGCAGCATCGCCACCACCTTGGGCGTGATGATGCCGGGCACGCCGGGCGGCGGCTTGGGCGCGCCGTGGCGCAGCTCCTTCGCGCCCAGCGCATAGGCATTGCGCCAGGTGGAGCTTTCGCTCTGGTAGGCCAGCTGCTCCATCGCGTCGGCCGCCAGCTGGCGCGCGGGCTGGTTCGTGGGGTCGGCAAACACCAGGTGGTGCGTCACCTGCACCACCCAGCGGTACTGGCCGGCGTCGAAGTCGGCCTGGGCGCGCTTCAGCACGGCCTCGGCACCGCCCATGTATTCGACGTACTTCTGCGCGGCCGGTTGCGGCGCCAGCGGGTCCAGGTTCACCGGGTTGCCGTCGTAGGGGCCCATGTAGTGCGCGTACACCGCGCGCACGTTGTGCGCGATGGCGCCGTAGTACGGCCGCACATGCCAGCTCTTCTCCAGCGAGGCCGGCAGGCGGAACGCTTCAGCCACCTCGTGCGGCGTCAGGCCGTGGCTCATCAGGCGCAGCGTCTGGTCGTGCATCAGCCGGTACAGGTCGCGCTGTTCGACCAGGAACTTGCGCGCGCGCTCGCGGCCCCAGGTGGGCCAATGATGCTGGGCGATGACCACGTCGGTCTGCTCGATGAAGTCTTCCAGCGCCGCGTCCAGGTACTTCGACCAGGCCAGCGCATCGCGCGTCTTGGCGCCGCGGATCGGGCACAGGTTGTGCATCGTGTGGCAGCCGTTCTCCGCCAGGTTCAGCACCTTGAACTGCGGGAAGTGGAAGTTCATCTCCGCCGGCGCCTCGGTCTCGGGCGTCAGCTGGAAGACGATCTCGATGCCGTCGATGGTGTGGCGCTCCACCGGCTGCTCGATGCTGCGCGTCGGTGCGATCAGGCTCTGTGTGCCGCGGCCCATGGCCTTGCCGAGCCCGCTGTCCACGTGCTGGCGCACGCCCGCGGCCAGCGTGGGGCCGAACTGGAACAGCCCGCGCCGGCGCATCGGGATGCCGGCCAGGATGTTCTCGGCAATGGCCGCATCCATGAAGCCGGCCGGCGCGATGACCTGCACTTCACCGCGGGCGACCTGCTCTGGCGTGACCACGCCTTCCACGCCGCCGTAGTGGTCGGCATGGCTGTGGCTGTAGATCACGGTGTGCACCGGCCGGTCGCCGCGGTGCTTGCGGTACAGCGCCAGCGCCGCGGCGGCGGCCTCGCAGACGGTGAGCGGGTCGATGAGGATCAGCCCGGTGTCGCCTTCGATGATCGTGATGTTGGCGATGTCGAAGCCGCGCACCTGGTACATGCGCTCGCACACCTGGAACAGGCCGTGGATGCGGTTCAGCCGCGCCTGCCGCCACAGGCTGGGGTGCACCGAATCGGGTGACTCGATCTGCTCCAGGAAGGCGAAAGCCGACAGGTCCCACAGCACGCGGCCGTCGGGCGCGGTGATGCGCGCGTCGGGAATGCTGGCGATGAAGCCGCGCTGCGCCTCGTCGAAGCAGCTTTCGTCGCTGAAATCCAGCCGCGCCGCGGCAGCGGCGTTGGCCTGGCAGGTGTGCAGCGTGGCCGGCTTCAGCTGCGTGCCGGCATCCTGGGGGGCTGTCATCGGTGTCTCCTCCGTCCCTTCGGGTGGACATCGGTTGTACCGCAGCGGCCTGCCGGCGCAAGGCCGTGCTTCCCCGGTGACAGATCGCGCCGGACACTTGGCCGACAATGCCTCGGCATGAACGCCCCCGCTCCCCTGCAAGGCCTGCGCGTCGTCGAGTTCTCGGCCTTCGTCGCTGCGCCCAGCGCCGGCCTGACGCTGGCGCAACTGGGCGCCGATGTCATCCGCGTCGACCCGCCCGGCGGCAACATCGACATAGCCCGCGCGCCGCTCAATGCCGAAGGCCGCAGCCTGTACTGGGCCAGCCTGAACCGCGGCAAGCGCTCGGTGGAACTGGACGTGCGCAGCCCGCAGGGCCGCGCGACGATGCAGCAGCTGATCTGCGCGCCGGGTGAAAGCCCGCCGGTGTTCCTGACCAACCTGTCGGTGGATGGCGAGCTGTCCTATGCCGCGTTGTCGAAGATCCGGCCCGAGCTGATCATGGTGCAGCTCAGCGGCTCGCCGGACGGTTCGGCCGCGGTGGACTACACCGTCAACTGCGCAGCCGGCTTCCCCGGCATCACCGGCAGCGGCCGCGACGGGCCAGTCAACCATGTGCTGCCGGCCTGGGACGTGACGGCCGGCCAGATGCTGGCGCTGGCGGTGCTGGCGGCCGAGCGCCACTGGCGCCGCACCGGCCAGGGCCAGCACGTGAAGCTGGCCCTGTCCGACGTGGCCATGGCCACCGCCGCCAACCTGGGCTACCTGGCCGATGCCGCGCTGAACGGAACGCAGCGCCGTGCCGATGGCAACTTCCTCTACGGCGCCTACGGCGACAGCTTTGCGTGCGCCGACGGCCGCCATGCGATGGTGGTGGCCATCACCGACCGGCAATGGCAGGCGCTGCTGCAGGCCACCGGCTTGCAGGAATCGCTGCCGCGCGCGGCCGAGGCGCTGGGCCACCGGCTGGACGACGAGACCGCGCGCTATGCCGCGCGCGAGCTGATCTCCACCGCGCTGCGGCCTTGGTTCGCGGCGCGCACGCTGGCCGAGGTGGCCGCCGCCTTCACCGACCGCTCGCTGCTGTGGGGCCCCTACCGCGACTTCCAGCAGATGCTGGCCGAGGACCCGCGCGTGTCCGAGGCCAACCCGATGTTCCGCCGCACGCTGCACCCGGGCGTGGGCGAGTTCCTCACCGCGACCACGCCGCTGGACTTCGGCGCCACGCCGCGGGTGCCGCCCGGCCTGGCACCGCGCCTGGGTGAGCACACCGCCGCGGTGCTGCAGGCGCTGCACACCGCCCACGACGCCCAGGCCCACGACCTATGACCGACACCGACGCCCTGCTCGCCCGATGCGGCCGCGCCCAGCGCGCCGCCGAGACCCTGCTGCAACAGTTGCTGACGGCGCTGCGTACCGTGCTGCGCGACACGCCCGGCAATGAATCGGCCGCGCTGCAGGCGGAGCAGGCCCGCGCCCATGGCGTGGCCTGGGCCGCCACCTATGTGCGCGCGCTGCAGCAGATGATGGCCTGGGCGCAGCGGCTGCAGGCGGCCGGCCGGCTGGGCGAACTGGAAAGGCTGCTGCTGCAGGCCGCCTACGGCGAATACCTGGCGCAGCTGGCCGGCGGCCTGCCGATGAGCCAGGGCGAGATCTTCCGCGGCGACACACTCGATGCCGGCGCTGTGGCGGCCTTCAGTGCCGACGCCGATGTGCAGCACCTGCGCGCCGACGGCTTCACGCCGCCGCTGCGCCAGAGAATCGCCGCGCTGCTGGCCGAAGGCGCGGCCACCCGCCGCTTCGGCGACCCGGCCTACGACGACCCGACGCTGTACCAGGTGAGCGAACAGTTCGCCCGCTTCGCCGACGACCATGCCGAGGCCGCGCACCGCTGGCACCTGGGCAATGATCTGATTCCCGACGCGGTGATCGCCGAGATGGCGCGCCTGGGCGTGTTCGGCCTGACCATGGCCGAGGCCTGGGGCGGCGCCGGCATGGGCAAGTCGGCGATGTGCGTCGTCACCGAGGAGCTGGCGCGCGGCTACATCGGCCTGGGCTCGCTGGGCACGCGCACCGAGATCGCCGCCGAGCTGATCGAGCGCAACGGCACGCCGGATCAGAAGGTGCGGCTGCTGCCCGGCATCGCCAGCGGCGCGATCATCCCGACGGCCAGCTTCACCGAACCCGACGTCGGCTCGGACCTGGGCTCGATCCGCACCCGCGCCGAGAAGGTGGACGGCGGCTGGCGCATCCACGGCAACAAGACCTGGACCACGCACGGCGCGCGCAGCGACCTGATGACGCTGATGGTGCGCACCGACCCCGCCGAGCGCGGCTACAAGGGCCTGTCGATGATGCTGGCCGAAAAGCCGCGCGGCAGCGATGCGAACCCCTTCCCCGCCGAAGGCATGCGCGGCGGCGAGATCCAGGTGCTGGGCTACCGCGGCATGAAGGAATACGAGATCGCCTTCGACGGCTTCTTCGTGCCCGATGCGGCGCTGCTGGGCGGCCAGCCGGGCCAGGGCTTCAAGCAGCTGATGCAGACCTTCGAGTCGGCGCGCATCCAGACCGCGGCGCGTGCGGTCGGCGTGGCGCAGAACGCCTTCGAGCTGGGCCTGGCCTATGCGCAGCAGCGGCTGCAGTTCGGGCAGCCGATCCTTGCCTTTCCGCGCGTGGCCGACAAGCTGGCCTGGATGGCGGTGGAGACAATGGTCGCGCGGCAGCTGACGCTCTTTGCCGCGCGCGAGAAGGACGCGCAGCGCCGCTGCGACATCGAGGCCGGCATGGCCAAGCTGCTGGCCGCGCGCGTGGCCTGGGCCAATGCCGACAACGCCGTGCAGGTGCACGGCGGCAACGGCTATGCGGTGGAATACCGCATCAGCCGCGTGCTGTGCGACGCGCGCATCCTGAACGTCTTCGAAGGCGCGGCCGAGATCCAGGCCAACATCGTCATCCGCGGTCTGCTGGCCGGTTGAGGGCCGCCTCCGCGCGCCAATGCCCGGGCGGGCATCCGGCCCAGCCGCGAAAGGCGCGCACGAAGGCGCTGAGTTCGGCATAGCCCAGGACCTCGGCAATCTCGTCCAACGGCAGACGCGTGCCGCCCAACAGCTGCCGCGCGACATCGAAGCGCGCCGCCGCGGCCACCGCCTTCAGGCTGGTGCCTTCAGCCGCCAGGTGGCGGCGCAGCGTGCGCGGGTGCAGGGACAGCGCGTCGGCCACCCGGTCGCCGGCCAGGGCGCCGGTCATGATCAGCGCACGGGCCACGTGGCGCGCGCGCTCGGCCATCGGCAGCCCCAGTTCGGCCGCGGTGCGCTGCGCCACCTGCAGCAGCGCCAGCTGTTGTGCCGGGTCGGCCTGCGGTGGCTGGCGCTCCAGGCAGCTGGCGTCCAGCCAGATCTCCGCCGCCGGGGCGTCGAACTGCACCGGCGCGCCGTAGCTGCGCCGCCAAGCCAACGGCGCCAGCGGCCGGGCGTGCGGCAGACGCACCTCCAGCGGTCGCCATTGCGGCCCGCACAGGGTGCGCAGCATGGCCACGCCGATGCCCATCGCCAGGTCATAGACCAGGCCGATACCGGGCGTGGCGGCGTCGTGCACTGCGTAGCCGATGGCCACCGGGGCCGCCTGAGTTGCATTCAGATAGACCACCGCGCCACGATCATGGATGTGGAGATGGCGCTCGAGCCCGCGCAGGGCGTCGCCGACCGTCGGCGCCCGCTGCATCAGCAGGGCCAACAGGCCCAGGCTGGCAAAGTCGAAGCGCTGGGCGACGAGCAGGCCGAAATCCTCGCGGCCGGTGGCCTGCGCCGCCTCGAGCAGCAGCCGCGCTGCGGCCGCGAAGGGAACCCGCGTCGCGGCATCGTCGAAAGTGGACGGGGCGATGCCGGCGGCCGCCAGCAGCGGGGCGGGGTCGATGCCCGATTCGCGCAGCAGGCCGGGCACCGACAGCAGCGGCGCCACGCTGATGTCGGCCGCCACCGCCGCCGCTTGGCGCACCGCGGGTGCGGCTTCGGGGGACTGGGGCTTGGGGGGCGGTCGGAGCATGTCGGGCCGTGGTGGCAGCGCGTCGAAGCAACGCCGCGATTGTCCGGGAATGTCAATGACGCTTCAAAACGCGCGACTAGCATCGCGCACGACCCGCGGCATGGGCTGGGTGGCGGGCTGCCCGGGCCAAGGTGCAGCCCCGAACGGCCAGCCAGGCATGCCGAGCGTCGCCCTATCCAAGAGGAGCTTCGAATGATCCGCAAGACAGTCGTTCTGGCCGCGTTCCTGGGCTTCGCCGGTTTGGCGTCGGCCGACTTCCCGCTGATGAACATGGTCGCCGACAAGGTGATCCAGAAGTACCAGACGAGCAGCTGCGAGCAGCTGTGGGCACAGAAGCAGCAGCCGAAGTCCGAGCAGGAGCAGAAGGTCATCGGCCTGCTCAAGAGTGATCCGCAGTTGCGTACGGCATTCATGAACAAGGTCGCCGGCCCGATCTCGAACAAGATGTTCGAGTGCGGAATGATCCCCTGACGCACCGGCCCCCATGGCGCTGCAGAAGATCCCGGCCCGCCTGGCCCTCGGAAGTCTGCAATGCCCACGCGTCGCGATTCGCGCACCGGCGGGCATGGCCGCGGTGCCGCCATCACTATCGTTTCCCAAACATCGTCCCTACCGAAAGTACTGGTCATGAAGCCTATTCGGAACGTTCTTTCTGCCTTCTTCACCGCTGCCACGCTGGTCGTTGCAGTGGCCTGGCACCCTGCCGTACAGGCGCAAGCCAAACCTGCAGCCGGCCCGATCATCAACCTGACCAATCCCTGCCCGATCAAGGCCGAGAACTGGCGCGGCAGGGCCTTCTACGAGATCTTGTTCATGTTTCGCCAGCCCAACGGCGCCGGGATCGGTAACTACTTCAACTCGCTCAGCAACAAGCTTCCGGAGGCCGACGACGTGATGGACGCGCGCTTCCGCGCTCTGAAGGCAGAGGACCTGAAGAAGGAATTCGGGGGCGACGGGATCTTCTTCAATGGCCCGCGGCGTCTGGTGGCGAACACCATCACCGGGTCGTCCTGGGATGGCTGCAAGCAGAGAGTGATCGCCGGGATCCCCTTCAACCTGGACGGCACCTTCGAAGTCCCGAGTCTGGAGAAGTTCGTTTCCGGGCCGCCGGTGGCCTACCGGCCGCTGGTCTCCAAGCGTGACAGTCGGATGGTCTTCAATGCGGGCGAAACGGTGTATGAGCTGATCACTCCCGAGGGCGCCGTCTACACCATGTTCAGCTTGTCCCTGAAGGCCGACCCCAAGAACACCATCGAAAACCTGCCCACACTGGGCCAGCGCCTGACCTTGCCGACGGGATGGAAGTTCAGATCACGCAAGCTGGACAAGGAGATGGTGCTGACGGCCACCGCCGACTCCAACCCGCCCAACACCGTCGTGCTCGACCAGCTCGAGGGCAATTACCAGTACAACGCAGGCGCCAAGTAAGCGGGCATCCCGGCCGGCGGCGGGACAGCGCCGGGTCTGTTGCCCAGGGCGCCTCGGTCGCACATGAGGAGGGCGACTTGCAAATGCATGCTTGGTCAAACAGGCTTGCCCCGGGGCGCATCCAGAACGTCACCAGGCGCCACCTAGAATCGTTGTTTGAGGGGAGACCGAGCATGAGCAACTTGAAACGATGGGGCGGCGCATTCGCAGTCCTGTTCGCTGTGTTTGGCAGTGGTCTCCAGGCCCAGACCGTCACCGGCACGCTGGGCTCGCCCAGCGCCACCAGCACGATCCCCGGCAACCAGTTGCCGCCACCGGACCCGCCCTTCGGTGGCGTCATCAAGAACGGCGCGCTGCAGAGCAAGCCGTGGTGGGCCCCGCGCACCGTGCCGCCGAAGGGTGCACCGAACGTGCTGCTGATCATCACCGACGATGCCGGCTTCGGCGTGCCCAGCACCTTCGGCGGCGTGATCCCGACGCCGACGATGGACAAGCTGGCGGCCGACGGCCTGCGCTACAACCGCGTCTTCTCCACCGCGCTGTGTTCGCCGACCCGTGCCGCGCTGATCACCGGCCGCAACCACCACTCGGCGGGCTTCGGCGTGATCTCCGAGCAGAGCACCGGCTTCCCCGGCTACAACAGCATCATCGACCGCGACAAGGCCACCATCGGCCGGATGCTGAAGGACAACGGCTACAGCACGGCCTGGTTCGGCAAGGACCACAACGTGCCGGCCTTCGCGGCCAGCCAGGTTGGGCCCTTCGACCAGTGGCCCATCGGCATGGGCTTCGAGTACTTCTACGGCTTCATCGGCGGCGATGCCAACCAGTGGCAGCCGAACCTGTTCCGCAACACCACGCAGATCTTCCCCTTCCAGGGCAAGGAGCCCGGCACCTGGAACCTGGTCACCGCGATGGCCGACGACGCCATCGACTACATGACGCGGATGCACCAGACACAGCCGGACAAGCCGCTGTTCATCAAGTACGCGCCGGGCGCGACGCACGCGCCGCACCACCCGACCAAGGAATGGGTGGAGAAGATCCGCGCGATGAAGCTCTTCGACGACGGCTACGAGAAGCTGCGCGAACGCATCTTCGCCAACCAGAAGCGCCTGGGCGTGATCCCGCAGGACACCCAGCTGGCGCCGTGGCCGGCCGACATGCTGACGCCGTGGGACAAGCTGACCGCCGACGAGAAGAAGCTCTTCATCCGCCAGGTGGAGATCTTCGCCGCCTATGCCACCTACAACGACCACGAGATCGGCCGCGTCATCCAGCACTTCCAGGACCTGGGGCGGCTGGACAACACGCTGGTCATCTACATCAACGGCGACAACGGCACCAGCGCCGAAGGCGGCCCGCTGGGCACGCCCAACGAGGTGGCCTTCTTCAACGGCCTGAACAAGCTGCCGGCCGAGGTGCAACTGAAGTGGTACGACGTGTGGGGCACCGAGATGACCTACAACCACATGTCGGCCGGCTGGTCGTGGGCCTTCGATACGCCGTTCTCCTGGTTCAAGCAGAACGCGTCGGCGCTGGGCGGCATCAACCAGAACATGGTGGTGTCGTGGCCGGCGCGCATCAAGGACAAGGGCGCGCTGCGCCAGCAGTTCGTGCACGTCATCGACGTGGTGCCCACCATCCTGGAAGCCGCTGGCCTGAAGGCGCCCGCGGTCGTCGACGGCATCAAGCAGAAGCCGATCGAAGGCATCAGCTTCGCCTACACCTTCGATGCCGGCAACTTCAATGCGCCGGAGCGCCACAAGACCCAGTACTTCGAGATGATGGGCCAGTGGGCGCTGTACGACGACGGCTGGTTCCTATCTACCCAAGTCAACCGCGCACCGTGGGATGCCTTCGGCCCGGCCAACCCCGACCCGCTGAACAACCAGGTGCTGCAGCTGTACAACCTGAAGACCGACTTCAGCCAGACGCAGGACCTGGCCGCCAAGTACCCCGAGAAGGTCAAGGCGATGAAGGCCAAGTTCATCGCCGAGGCGAAGAAGTACCAGGTGTTCCCGTTGGATGCCTCGGTGGCGGCGCGCATCGTTGCGCCGCGGCCGAACATCACCGCTGGGCGCAGCGAGTTCGTCTACACCCGGCCGATGATCGGCCTGCCGCAGGGCGATTCGCCGCTGCTGCTGAACACCAGCTACACCGTCACCGCCGACATCGAGGTGCCCGCCGGCGGCGCCGAGGGCATGATCCTGACCAGCGGCGGGCGCTTCGGCGGCTATGGCTTCTACCTGCTGAAGGGCAAGCCGGTGTGGCTGTGGAACCTGGTCGACCTGGAGCGGCTCAAGTGGGAAGGCACTGAGGCGCTGGCCCCGGGGCGGCACACGATCGAGTTCGAGTTCAAGTACGACGGCCTGGGCGCCGGCACGCTGGCCTTCAACAACTTCAGCGGCGTGGGCCGCCCCGGCGTGGGTACGCTGAAGGTCGACGGCAAGGTGGTCGACACCAAGCCGATGCCGCGCACGCTGCCGATGATCCTGCAATGGGACGAGAGCTTCGACATCGGCTCGGACACGCTGACCGGTGTGAACGATGCCGACTACAAGCCGCCCTTTGCGCTGACTGCCAGACTGAACAAGCTGACCGTCAAGCTCGACCGCCCGCAGATCCCGCCCGAAGAGCTGAAGAAGCTGCAGGCGGCGATGCAGGCCAAGGATTGAGACGCCGGCCCGGCGTCGCCTACCATTCGCGGGCTGACAGCCGTCAGTCTCACGAACCGGAGCCATGCCGATGTCCATCCGACTGACCGCCGCGCTGCTGTGCGGCACCCTGCTGCTGACCGCCTGCGTGTCACAGAGCCGCTACCAGCAGCAGGTGCAGAAGACGCAGACCTACCAGCAGCTGAACGAACAGCTGAAGGCCGAGCTGGCCGGCACGCAGGCCCAGATCGAGCAGTTGCAGAACCTGGTCAAGCTCACGCTGGCCAACGGCATCCTCTTCGCAGAGGGCGGCTGGGAGCTCAGCGAGGCCGGCAAGGCCACGCTGGCCAAGGTGGCGCCGGCGCTGAAAGGCCTGAGTGGCCAGCGCATCGTCATCAAGGGCTTCACCGACGACGTGCCGATCGGCCCCGCCCTGCGCGAACGCTTTCCGAGCAATATCGAGCTGTCCAAGGCGCGCGCCAACTCGGTGGCCGCGTTCCTGACGGCCCAGGGCGTGCCCACGGGCCTGATCACAACCGTCGGCCTGGGGCAGGCGCATCCGGTGGCCAGCAACCAGACTGCAGAAGGCCGGGCCCTGAACCGCCGGGTGGAGATCGACATCGTCGAGGCACCGGCCTGATGCAGGCGGCCGGGCTCGATGGCCTGGCAGGGTGCCCGTCCCCTAGACGGGTCAGCGCAACGACAAAGGAGACACACCGATGACCCCAAGCCTCCCCCGCCGGCTGATCGCGCCGGCCCTGGCCGCGGCCCTTGGCGCCGCAGCGCCGCTGGCCGCGCAGGCGCAGGCCAGTGGCTGGCAGTTCGAAGCCTCGCTGTACGGCTGGTTTCCGGCCATCAGCGGCACCACCGCCTTCGTGCCCAGCGGCAGCACGCACAGCATCGACGTCAGCATGGGCGACGTCATCGATGCGCTGAAGTTCACCTTCCAGGGCAACTTCGAGGCGCGCAACGGCCAGTGGGGCCTGTGGACCGACCTGGTCTATGCCGACTTCGGCGCCTCGCGGCAGAACTCACGCAACTTCACCATCAACGGCAACCCGGTGGCCTTCGATGCCAACCTGGTGCTGGACGTAAAGTCGTGGATCTGGACGCTGGCCGGCCAGTACACGCTGAAGGACGACAACGAGGCCCGCACCGACCTGCTGTTCGGCGCGCGCATGCTGCAGATGACCAACGGGCTGAGCTGGACGCTGAATACCACCGCCGGCGCCAACCTGCCGCCGCTGACCGGCTCGGCCGAGGCCAAGGTCACCGACTGGGACGCGATCGTCGGCCTGAAGGGCCGCGTGACGCTGGGCGCCGACCGCAAGTGGTTCGTGCCCTACTACGTGGACATCGGCGCCGGCGAATCGAAGCTGACCTGGCAGGTCAATGCCGGCATCGGCTACCAGTTCGACTGGGGCGCGCTGGTGGCCACCTGGCGCTACCTGGACTACGACTTCAAGAGCAGCTCGAAGGTGCAGGACCTGAGCTTCAACGGCCCGACCATCGGCGCCATCTTCAAGTTCTGAGCCCCCGCGCCGCCGGGGCCGGCGTGCTCCAATCGCGCGCATGACCCAGGCGACGCTGTACACGCTGCTGCTCACCACGGTGGAGGCCGCCGCCACGGTGGCCTTCGCGCTGTCGGGTCTGCTGGAGGCGGCGCGCAAGCGGCTGGACATCGTCGGCGTGTGCGTGGTCGCGGGCCTGACGGCCTTCGGCGGCGGCACGCTGCGCGACGTGCTGCTCGACCGCCGGCCCTTCTTCTGGGTGGAGCATGCCGTCTGGCTGTGGGCGCTGCTGGGCCTGTGCATGGGCGCGATGTTCGTGCTGCGTGCCCGCCACTTCGAGCCCACCGAACGCGCGATGCAGTGGCCCGACGCGCTGGGCCTGGGCCTGTTCAGCGCCAGCGGCACGCAGATCGCGCTGGCGCAGGGCCTGCCGGCCATCGTGGCCGTGCTGATGGGCGTGGTCACAGCCGCCTTCGGCGGCGTGCTGCGCGACATCGTCGTCAACGAGATCCCGCGCGCCTTCCGTGACCGCCAGCCCTATGCCGTGTGCGCCTTCGCCGGCGGCTGGGTGGTGGTAGCCGCGCAGGCGCTGGGCCTGCACGACGGCTGGAGCCTGCTGGCCGGGGCCGCCGTGGGCAGCGGCCTGCGCGTGCTGGCCATGTTCAGCGGCCTGAAGCTGCCCCGCTGGTCCGGCGCGGGTGACTGAGCGTTCCTTCGCTGTCCTGCGGCGCCCAGCGCGTGCGCCGCGCCGCGCCGCGCCGCGCCATAAAACCCTTCGGGCTGCGTAACAAACTGTACGGTAGCAGTGAGAGACCATACGTTCTCTAATGAATACTGTTTAGTCTAAATTTCATCCCGTTCGGTTTTTATCCTCTCTCACTCACCTCACAAGGAGTTCCGATGAAGCGCTGGATGAAATGGCTGTTGGCCGCCTCCACCGTCACTTTCCTGGCCGCCTGCGGCAGCGACGACGATCACCCGCCCGCCCCCGGCACGCTGGCGCAAGAGGCCACCGACGCCGGCTTCGGCGCACTGGTGGCCGCCGCCGACAAGGCGGGCCTGGTGGGCGCGCTGTCCGATCCCTCGGCCACGCTGACCGTGTTTGCGCCCACCGACGCGGCCTTCACCACGCTGGCCAATGCACTGGGCTTCGCCAGCGCCACCGAGATGGTGACCGCGCTGGACGGCGCCGTGCTGGCCAAGATCCTGCAGTACCACGTGCTGCCCACCCGCCAGAGCGCGGCCCAGCTGACGGCGGGCGGTGCGACGCAGGCCACGCTGTATGCCTTCCCGGCCGGCACGCAGGCCACGCTGGCGCTGGACACCCGCTCGGGCGTGAAGATCACCGACGCGGCGCTGAACCAGGCCACCGTCACCAGCGCCGACGTGGCCGCCAGCAACGGCGTCATCCACGTCATCGACAAGGTGCTGGTGCCGCCCGGCGTGCTGACGGTGGTGCAGATGGCGCAGTCGAACCCCACCTTCTCGGTGCTGGTGGAAGCCGTGGTGGCCGCCAACCTGGCCGGCGCGCTGTCGCAGGCCGGCCCCTTCACCGTGTTCGCGCCCAACAACGATGCCTTCGTGGCCGCGCTGGGCGAACTGGGCACCACGAAGGAAGCGCTGCTGGCCCGCAGCGACCTGGCCGACATCCTGAGCTTCCACGTGGCCAGCGGCGACCTGCGCGCCGCCAACGTGGTGGCTCTGCCCAAGCCGGCCGCGGTGGGCACGCTGCTGGGCGAAAGCTTCAGCGTAAACGCCAACCTGCTGATCACCGACGGCGCCGGCCGCACCGCCAACCTGGTGGCCACCGACGTGGTGGCCAGCAACGGCGTGATCCACGTCATCGACAAGGTGCTGCTGCCGCCGGCGCCCTGAACCGCATTGCCCCCTGTCCCCTGTCCTTTCCAACCTAAGGAGTGTTCGTGATGAAGAAGCTGATTCTGGTAGGTGCCCTGTCGCTGGCCGCGCTGAGCGCGCAAGCCAAGGACATCGTCGACACGGCGGTCGCCGCCGGCAACTTCAAGACCCTGGCGGCCGCGCTGCAGGCCGCCGGCCTGGTGGACACCTTGAAGGGCAAGGGCCCGTTCACGGTGTTCGCGCCGACCGACGCGGCCTTCGCCAAGATCCCCAAGGCCGACCTGGACGCGCTGCTGGCCGACAAGACCAAGCTGACCGCGGTGCTGATGGCGCACGTCGTGCCGGGCAAGGTGATGTCCAAAGACGTCAAGGCCGGCAAGGTGAAGACCGCGCAGGGCTACGAGCTGACCGTCGGCACCACCGGCGGCGTGACGGTGGACGCCGCCAAGGTGACAGCCGTCGACATCGTGGCCGACAACGGCGTGATCCACGTGATCGACACGGTGGTCGTGCCGAAGTAATCCTTCCGTACGGGCCCGCACGGGGGCGGCGGCCGCAGGGCTCCCGCCCCTTCTTGCGTTCAGGTCACCGGCGCCGGGTTGAACAGCACCAGCTGGTTGTGCAGCTTCCACTGCTCGGCCCAGGTCTTCTTCCTGCCGCTGGCCACGTCCAGCAGAAAGCGGAACAGCTCCCAGCCCACGTCCTCGATGGTCGCCTGGCCGTCGGCGATGGTGCCGGCGTTGATGTCCATCAGGTCGTGCCAGCGCCGCGCCAGGTCACTGCGTGTGGCCACCTTGACCACCGGCACCGCCGCCAGGCCGTAGGGCGTGCCGCGGCCGGTGGTGAAGACATGCAGGTTCATGCCGGCCGCCAGCTGCAGCGTGCCGCAGATGAAATCGCTGGCCGGCGTCGCCGCATAGGCCAGGCCCTTGCCGCGCAGCTTCTCGCCCGGTGCCAGCACATGGCGGATCGGCGCGCTACCGCTCTTGACGATCGAGCCCATCGCCTTCTCGACGATGTTCGACAGGCCGCCCTTCTTGTTGCCCGGCGTGGTGTTGGCGCTGCGGTCCACGCTGCCGCGCTGCAGGTAGGCGTCGTACCAGGCCATCTCGCGCACCAGCGCCTGCGCCACCTCGGGCGTGGCCGCGCGCGCGGTCAGCTGGGCGATGCCGTCGCGCACCTCGGTGGTCTCGCTGAACATCACGCTGGCCCCCGCGCGCACCAGCAGGTCGGCGCAGAAGCCCACCGCCGGGTTGGCGGTGGCGCCGCTGAAGGCATCGCTGCCCCCGCACTGCACGCCCACCACCAGCTCGCTGGCGGGCACCGTCTCGCGCCGCCGCGCGTTCAGCCGCTGCAGATGCGCCTCGGCCTGGCGCAGGATCGACTCGACCATGCTCATGAAGCCGACGTGCGCCTCGTCCTGCAGGCAGACCACGTCCAGCGCCTCACCGCGCGCATCGGCAATCGGCAGGCTGCCCGGCGGCAGCAGGCGTTCGGGCTGCAGCTTCTCGCAGCCCAGGCTGACGACCATGACTTCGCCGCCGAAGTTGGGGTTCTGGCTGATGTGGCGCAGCGTTCGGATCGGCACCACCGCATCGGGCGCGTCGATGGCCACGCCACAGCCGTAGCCGTGTTCCAGCGCCACCACGTCGTCGACATGGGGGTACTTGGGCAGCAGCTCGGCCTTGATGCGCTGCACCGCGAAGTCGGTGACCCCGGCCACGCACTGCACCGTCTGCGTGATGGCCAGGATGTTGCGCGTGCCCACCGAGCCGTCGGCATTGCGGTAGCCCTCGAAGGTGTAGCCCTCCAGCGGCGCCCAGTCCGGCGCCGGCCGCGTGGCCATCGGAAGGTCGCTCAAGCCGCGCGCCTCGGGCATCTGCAGCAGCCGCTCGTGCACCCAGCGGCCGGCGGCGATGGCTTCCCGCGCATGGCCGATGGGGATGCCGTAGCGCAGCACCGGTGCGCCTGCGGCGATGTCCACCAGCGCCACCTTGTGGCCCTGCGGCACGCGCTCGCGCAGCGTGGGGCCGCCGGGCAGCGCGGTGCCGGGCGGCAGCCCGCCGTCGTTGGCGACGATCGCGACGTTGTCGCGCTCGTGCATGCGGATGGTGTGCGGAGCGGCAGCCATGCGCTTCAGCCTTGCGCCACCTCGTGGTTCGCCATCAGCTCCAGCGCGCGCACCAGCGCCGAATGGTCCAGATCGGCCATGCCGTTGGCGGCGCAGGCCTGCATCAGCTGTGCGGCGTTGGCAGTGCCCGGCAGCGCCACGCCCAGCGCACGCGCGCCGGCCAGCGCCAGGCTCAGGTCCTTCTGGTGCAGCTTGATGCGAAAGCCCGGGTTGAAGGTGCGCTTGATCATGCGCTCACCATGCACTTCCAGGATGCGGCTGGAGGCGAAGCCGCCCATCAGCGCCTGGCGTACCTTGGCCGGGTCGGCGCCGGCCTTGGCGGCGAACACCAGCGCTTCGCCCACCGCGGCGATGTTCAGCGCGACGATGATCTGGTTGGCCACCTTGGTGGTCTGGCCGTCGCCGTTGCCGCCCACCAGCGTGATGTTCTTGCCCATCAGCTCGAAGAGCGGCTTGATGCGCGCGAAGGCTTCTTCGCTGCCGCCGACCATGATGGTCAGCGACGCGGCCTTGGCGCCGACCTCGCCGCCGGAGACCGGCGCGTCCAGGTAGTCGCAGCCGAGTGCGTTGATCTTCTGCGCGAAGGCCTTGGTCTCGATCGGCGAGATCGAGCTCATGTCCACGACGGTCTTGCCCTTGGTCAGGCCGGCTGCGATGCCGTCATTGCCGAACAGCACCGCTTCCACATCCGGCGTGTCGGGCAGCATCGTGAAGATCACGTCGGCGCGCTCGGCCACCTCCTTCGGGCTGGCGCATACCGTCGCCGCCGCCAGCGCCTCGGGCACCTTGCTGCGGGTGCGCACGAAGAGCGTGTGGCCGGCAGCCAGCAGGTGGCTGGCCATCGGCGCGCCCATGATGCCCAGGCCGATGAAACCGATGTTCATGTGAATGTCCTTTTCAGATCAGCGTTGCAGGGCGGGCCGCTTCGGATCGAAGCGCCAGCCCGGGATCAGGTACTGCATGGCCACTGCGTCGTCGCGCGCGCCCAAGCCGTGCTGCTGGTAGAGCCGGTGCGCCTTTTCCACCTCGGCCATGTCCAGCTCCACGCCCAGGCCGGGCTTGCTCGGCACCTGCACATGGCCGCCTTCGATGCGCAGCGGCTCCTTGGTCAGGCGCTGGCCATCCTGCCAGATCCAGTGCGTGTCGATGGCCGTCACCTTGCCCGGCGCGGCGGCGCCCACGTGCGTGAACATCGCCAGCGACACATCGAAGTGGTTGTTGCTGTGCGAGCCCCAGGTCAGCCCCCAGTCGCGGCAGGTCTGGGCCACGCGCACGCTGCCGGCCATGGTCCAGAAATGCGGGTCGGCCAGCGGAATGTCCACAGCCTGCACCGACAGCGCATGCACCATCTGCCGCCAGTCGGTGGCGACCATGTTGGTGGCCGTGGGCAGGCCGGTGGCGCGGCGGAACTCGGCCATCACCTCGCGGCCGGAGAAGCCGTCCTCGGCGCCGCAGGGGTCCTCGGCATAGGCGACGATGCCGCGCATGCGCTGGCCCAGGCGGATGGCGTCGCGCAAAACCCAACCGCCGTTGGGGTCGAGCGTCACGCGGGCGTCGGGGAAGCGCTCGTGCAGCGCGGTCACCGCGTCCACCTCGGCATCGCCGGCCAGCACCCCGCCCTTCAGCTTGAAGTCGTTGAAGCCGTAGCGCGTGCGCGCCGCTTCGGCCAGGCGCACGATGGCCTCGGGCGTCAATGCCGGCTCGTGGCGCAGGCGGCACCAGTCGTCGGCGGCGTCGGGCTCCGACGCATAGGGCAGATCGGTCTTGCGCCGGTCGCCGATGTAGAACAGGTAGCCCAGCATCTCGACGCGGTCGCGCTGCTGGCCCTCACCCAGCAGCGCCGCCACCGGCACCTGCAGGTGCTGGCCCAGCAGGTCGAGCAGCGCGCTTTCCACGGCCGCCACCGCATGCACGGCGGTGCGCAGGTCGAAGGTCTGCAGCCCGCGGCCGCCGCTGTCGCGGTCTGCGAAGGCCTTCTGGAGCCGCTGCAGCAGTTGCAGGTGGTTGCCGATCGGCTGGCCGATCAGCAGCGGCGCGGCGTCCTCCAGCGTCTGGCGGATCTTCTCGCCACCCGGCACCTCGCCTATGCCGGTGCGGCCGGCGCTGTCGCGCAGGATCAGCAGGTTGCGGGTGAAGAAGGGGCCGTGCGCGCCGCTCAGGTTCAGCAGCATGCTGTCGCGGCCGGCCACCGGAATGGCCTGCAGCGACTGGATCGTGGGCGTGCTCATGCGGGCTTCAGTCTGCCGTGATCTTGCGGGTTTCGATCAGCTGCTTCCAGCGCGCGTTCTCCTTGGCCTGGAAGGCGGCGAACTGCTCCGGCGTGTCGCCGACGATCTCGAAGCCCAGCTCCAGCAGCTTGGGCTTGACGGCCGGGTCGTTCAGCGCGGCGATGAAGGCGCCGTGCACCTTGGCCTTCACGTCCGCCGGCAAGCCCTTCGGCGCCGCCACCGCCTGCCACGAATACACGTCCACGTCCTTCACGCCGGCTTCGGCCAGCGTCGGCACCTGCGGCAGCAGCGGCGAGCGCTGTGCGCTGGTGACGGCCAGCGCGCGCAGCTTGCCGCTGGCCACGTGCGGCACCACCGCGTTGATGTTCTGGAACGAGGCCTCCACCTGCGCGCCCAGCAGATCGCTCATCGCCGGGCCGCCGCCCTTGTAGGGCACATGCACGCCGCTGGTGCCGGTCTGCAGCCAGAACAGCTCGGCCGTCAAGTGGTCGGACGAACCGTTGCCCGACGAAGCGAAGCTCATCTTGTCCGGCGTCTTCTTCATCGCCGCAATCACGTCGGCCACGCTCTTCAGCGGCGACGACGCCGGCACCACCAGCACGTTGGGCGCCTGCACCAGCACGCTGATCAGGTCGAAATCCTTGCCAGCGTCGTAGGGCACGTTCTTCAGCAGGTGCGGCGCAATGACGAAGGGCCCCAGCGACGACACCAGCAGCGTGTAGCCGTCGGCCGGCGCGCGCTTGACCTGCGCCGCACCGATGGTGCCGGTGGCACCGCCCTTGTTCTCGACGACCACCGGCTGGCCCAGCTTCTTCTGCATCTCGGCGCCCAGCGAACGCGCGATGGTGTCGCTGGAGCCGCCCGGCGGAAAGGGCACCACCAGCGTCACCGGCTTGGTGGGCCAGGCCTGGGCCAGGGCGGCGGCGCTGAAGGCGCAACCGAGGGTCAATGTGGCAAGCAGTTTCTTCATCGGGTGTCTCCGGGAACAAGGGGAATGAACGAAAAATGGTAACGTTGTCATCACGGAACGGTCGGCATGGTAACGTTGTCATCGTGAATGTCAAGAAGGATGCTGCTGCCGCGCCGCGCGCGGCCACGCTGCACCAGGTGGCGCAGGCCGCCGGGGTGTCGCTGATCACCGCCTCGCGGGCGCTGGCCAAGCCCGACAAGGTGGCGGCCGCCACGCTGCAGCGCGTGCGCGAGGCCGCTGCGGCGCTGGGCTACGTGCCCAACCTGATGGCCGGCGGGCTGAAGGCGCAGCGCAGCCGCACGGTGGCCGCGCTGGTGCCGGTGATCTCGGTGCCGCAGTTCCTGCCCACCGTGCAGGCGCTGACCGAAACGCTGGACGCCGCCGGCTATCAACTGGTGCTGGGCCAGACCGGCTACGACCGCAGCCGCGAACACGCACTGCTGCAGACGCTGATCGGCCGCCGCGTCGACGGCATCGTCGTGGCCGGCCTGCTGGGCGCGACGGCCGATGCCGAAGGCATCCGCCGGCTGGGCATTCCGGTGGTCGAGACCTGGGACCTCGGTCCGCAACCGCTGGACATGCTGGTGGGCTTCTCGCACGCACAGGCCGGTGCGGCCGTGGCGCGCTTTTTTCTGGCACGCCGCTGGCGCCGGCTGGGCCTGGTCAGCGCCGACGACGAGCGCGCCCGCCAGCGGGTGCAGGGCTTCTGCGAGGCCGCCGGCGCCGACCTGCCCGTGGCCTGGGTGCCGGCCCCGGCCACGGTGGCATCGGGCCGCGCCGGCCTGGCCGAACTGCTGCGGCGCGAGCCACGGCTGCGCGCGGTGCATTGCAGCTCGGACCTGGTGGCGCTGGGCGTGCTGAACGAGGCCCGCGCGCGCGGGCTGCGGGTGCCGCAGGACCTGGCGGTGTGCGGTTTCGGCGATGCCGATTTCTCCGCCGCGCTGGAGCCGGCGCTGAGCAGCGTGCGCATTGCCGCGGCCGAGATCGGCCGCCGCGCCGCGACGATGATCCTGCAGCGCTGCGCGGGCCAGGCCGTGGTGCCGGCAGTCGTCGACGTGGGGTTCGAGATCGTCGAGCGCGCTTCCACCACCGCAAGCCCGCGCCGTCCCTAGGCTGAAGCCCGGCAACTGTCGGGTTCCCGCTATTCTGCGGCGCCGTTGCTCCCTACCATGCGCCCCCGGCGCGGCCCGGAGCGGACCGGCCGACCTCTTCACCCGAGCGCACCATGCCCTACCTGCTGTCACCCCGCCGTGTCCTCGCGGCCTTCCTGGCCTGCGTGCTGGCGCTGCCGCCAGCCGCCTTCGCGTCCGGCATCGTGCACTGCGAAAGCCGCCACCACATGTACCAGCGCTGCGATGTCGACACCGGCGGCCGCGTGTCCATCGAGCGGCAGACCTCCTACACCGCCTGCCGCCAGGGCGAGAACTGGGGCTACGACCACCGCAGCATCTGGGTCGACCGCGGCTGCGGTGCCGACTTCCGCGTGGGCGGCGGCAGCGACCGCAACAAGGCGGTGGCCATCGGTGCGGCCGTGGCCGGGCTGGCGGTGCTGGCGGCGCTGGCCTCGCGCAGCGACAACCACACGGCCGACACCGCGTCATGGGCGGTGGGCAACTTCCGCGGCTACGACGAGCAGGAACGCACCAGCGTCGAGCTGAACATCCTGCCCGGCGGCTCGGTCACCGGCCAGGCCGGGCAGCACAGCTTCACCGGCCACCTGAGCGGCAACGACCTGCAGGCCGGCCGCACCCGCTTCCGCATCGAGCCTTCGGGCAACGGCTTCATCGCCACCGATACCGGAAACCCCGGGCACCGCGTCGTCTTCGTGCGCGCCGGAAGCGGCTACTGAACCCCGACATCTGCTGGAGCGCCGTGATGCGTTGTCCCGTTCGCCTGCTGCTGGCGCTGTGCGCGCTGGCCACCCTGTTCAGCGCCACGGCGCAGACCGCCCCATCGGCACCGCCGCGCAGCCCGGGCAGCGGCTTCGTCGACCCGCAGGGCATCCCGTCACGCCCGCTGCCGCGCGACACCGATCTGGTCTACCGCGGCCCGGCGGTGGACACGCTGGCCACCGTGCGCCAGCGCGGCCTGCTGCGCATCGGCGTGGCGGCCAGCGACCCGGCAGTGATGCACGATGCGCAGGGCCAGCTGATCGGCCTGAGCATCGACATCGGACGCCGCCTGGCCGAGGACATGGGCGTGCAGGTGCAGTTCGTCGAAAGCTCGTGGAGCCAGATCATCCCCGACCTGCTGGACCGGCACTTCGACCTGATCGTCTCCGGCATGTGGATCACGCCCACCCGCGCGCTGGTGCTGAACTTCTCCACCCCCACCGCCAGCGAAGGCGTGTACCTGGTGGCCCACCGCGCGCTGGCCGCCGGCAAGACCACGCTGGGCGATTTCAACCGGCCCGATGTCAAGCTGGTGGCCTATGCCGGCACGATGCAGGAACTGCTGGCCCGGCGCAGCTTCCCCAAGGCCACGCTGGTGCTGGTGAAGGGCGACGAGAACCACCTGGAGCCGCTGCTGAAGAACGACGCGCATGCCGCGCTGGTGCCGTCCTTCGCGCCGGAGGCGATCGTGCAGGCCATGCCGGACAAGCTGGTGCTGCCCTTCGGCAACCGGCCGGTGGCGTTGGCCCACACCGCCATTGCGATGCGCAAGGGCGATCCGGACATGCTGAACTACCTGAACACCGTGCTGGAGTTCCACCGCGGCTCGGGCTGGCTGGACGAGCGCGCCAAGCACTGGTCCGACTATGCGCTGCGGCCGCGCTGATCAGCGCCAGGGCGGGCTGTTGTCCAGCCGCTTCAGGTCGAAGCGGTGCACCTCGGTCAGCAGCTCGATGAAACGGTCGCTGACGTAATCCAGCACCGCCCGGCCCTTGTCGGCGGTGGCCCGCGTGGCGTCTCCGCAGGCGCCGGCGGGGTTCAGGTCCTGCGTCTGCCAGCCCAGCTTGCCACTGGGCGTGATGGACAGGTAGCGGTTCTCCTCGGCCAGCGTCTCGGTCAGCGAGCGGAAATGCTGCGCCTTGTCCATGTGCACGGTCTGCGGCTTCAGCGCCAGCATCACCGAGGTCTCCAGGTCACCGGCGTGGATGCCGTGGCGAAGCTCGTGCTCGTCGAACATGCCGGGCGGCAGGCCCAGCGTGTACCAGTGGGCCGACACCGCCATCAGGCCGTGCTGCTCGCGCAGGTCGCGGATCACGATGTCCATCGCATTCATCTGCCCGCCATGGGCATTGAAGAGCACGAACTTGCGCACCCCGGCGCGGGCCACACTGGCGCCGATCTCCATCCACATCTGCATCAGCGTGGCGGCCGACAGCGTGATGGTGCCCGGGTAGCGCGAATGCTCGTTGCTCTTGCCATAGGCCAGCGTGGGCAGGAACAGCACCGGCAGGTCGTCCGGCAGCTTGGGCACCGTGGCCGCCACCATGCCGTCGATGGTGGCGTGGTCGGTGCAGATCGGCATGTGCGGGCCGTGCTGCTCCACCGCGCCCACCGGCAGCACGGCGATCAGCTGCTCGCGCGGCAGGCGGGTGAACTGCTCGCTGGTGTGGTCCGACCAGAAACGGCTGTGCCAAGTGTGCATGAAGGGGCTCGAAGAGTGCGGCGTCGTACCGATCGTAGCGGGCCCCTGCGGCCTTTGCAGGCAGGCCGCTGTCTATCATCGGCAGCGCCGTAAGGCGCCTGCCTGCCCGCCAGACTGATCCGCATGAACCTGCCCGCCCGCCTCGGCCCCCTGCCCGCCCGCCTGGGCCGCGCCGTGGTGCTGGTGCTGCTGGCCGGCCTGCTGGCGGCCTGCAGCAGCCTGCCGGAGCCGGCCACGCCGCCGCCGGCCAGCGAGGCGATCCCGATCTCCACCGCCACGCCGCTGGGCCGCATCGCCAGCGCCTACCAGCCCGACCCGCTGCATTCGGGCTTCCGGCTGCTGCCGCTGGGCAGCTATGCGCTGGACACGCGGGTGGAGCTGGCGCGGCGCGCGCAGGTCTCGCTGGACGTCCAGTACTACCACTTCGAGCAGGACGAGACCGGCCGCTGGCTGCTGCGCGCGCTGCGCGACGCGGCGCAGCGCGGCGTGCGTGTGCGCCTGCTGATCGACGACTGGTACACCACCGGCCAGGACGAACTGCTGCAGGCCTTTGCCTCGCACCCCAACGTGGAGGTGCGCATCTTCAACCCCTTCGTCATGCAGCGGCAGGCCGGCAAGGCCACGCGCTTCGTCTCGGCGGTGGGCGACTGGAAGCGCGTCAACCACCGCATGCACAACAAGCTGTTCATCGCCGACGGCGCGATGGCGGTCTTCGGCGGGCGCAACATTGCCAACGAATACTTCCTGCGCAGCGCCGCCGAGAACTTCATCGACGTCGATGCCTTCGTCGTCGGCTTCATCGTGCCGCCGCTGCAGGCGCTGTTCGACCGCTACTGGAACAGCGCCGCCGTGGTGCCGCTGGCGGTGGTGGCGCCCACGCAGGCCGACCCGGCCGCGCTGCGCCAGCGCTTCGAGGACGCCACCGGTCCGGCCACCACGCCGCCGCCGCCGCCGCTGCCGCCGAACGACCTGCTGGGCTACGGCCCGCTGCGCGAAGACCTGGACGACGGCCGGCTGGGCCTGATCTGGGCCTATGGCTGGGTGTTCGCCGACCATCCCGACAAGCCCTTCGAGGGCGAGGCCGGCGGCGAGCTGATGGAGACCAGCGTCACCTACAACGTGTTCGAGGCGCTGGGCAAGGCGCAGCGCGAACTGGTCATCACCTCGCCCTACCTGGTGCCCGGGCCCGACGGCATGCGCATGCTGAACGCGCTGGCCCGGCGCCAGGTGCGGCTGGTGGCCATGACCAATTCGCTGGGCGCCACCGACGAACCGGTGGTGCACCTGGGCTACCGCCGCTACCGCGAGCAGCTGCTGGACCTGGGCGTGGACCTGTACGAGATCAGCAGCACCCGCACCAAGGACAACACCCGCCACAAGCTGTTCGGCGCGTCGGTGGGGCGGCTGCATTCCAAGGTGGCCGTGGTCGACCGGCGCTACGTGTTCATCGGCTCGATGAACCTGGACCCGCGCTCGGCCACCATCAACACCGAGCTGGGCGCCGTGGTCGACAGCCCGCAGCTGGCGCGCGAGATGCTGCGCATCATCGACCTGGACCGCCTGCAGAGCGCCTACCGCGTGACGCGCAAGCCCGGCGGCGGCCTGACGTGGGCCGGCATGGACGAGGACAGGGAAGTGATGTTCGACGAGGAGCCAGAGGTCTCGCTGTGGCTGCGCGTCAAGCTGTTCCTGCTGGCGCCGATCGTGCCCGACGCGCTGCTGTAGCGCGCGGCGGCGGTGCCGCTCAAGGCACCAGCTGCGGTGCAAACAGGTGCACCGGCAGCTGCCAGAAAGCCATGGACGCCAGGACGACCAGAGCGGTGCGCCAGTCCCGGGGCGGCAGCAATCGCCGATCCTTGGGTGGCAGGGGTAAGTCCTGCGGCAGCCAGCTATGCACGCCAGGCAGCGCGCGCCAGGCCAACCAGCCTAGGCCCCCCACGAGCAGCACACTGATCCAGGCCGCAGTCTGCGCCGCAGGCTCCAGGCCATGCCATTCGGGCAGCAGGCCCGCGTAGAACAGCGCTGCCGGCAGCAGGCCCTTCAACCAGCGGCGCAATGTGGCCTGCGCCTGCGTGCGGCGCAGCAGGCGGTGGGCGCGCCAGACCAACAGGCCACCCAGCAGCGCCGCCAGGAATTGCTGCAGGTCCGCCTCCTCGCGGCCCCGCAGATCGGCCGGCACCAGCAGGTAGCCCATCATCATCAGCAGCACGCCCAATGCGCAAAGCAGCGCATGCAGCCGCGCCACCGCCGCCGGCAGCCGCAGCTGCGTCACCGCCTCGGGCAGCAGCGGCAGCAGCGCCGCGGTGGAGCCCGGCGGCAGCGCGCCGCGGCGCAGGTCGATCCACTGCCGGTTGGCGACCCAGTCCAGCGTGCGTGGCACGCCGATGGCGCTGCCCACCAGCAGCAGCAGGTTCGGGTGCTTGGCCTCGGCCTCGTGCAAGGCCAGCCACTGGCGATCGGTGCGGTTGCTCAGCAGCAGCACCGGCTGCGCCGCCGCATCGGCCTGTTCCACCGCGCCCTGGCGAGCCAGCAGCGCACGCAGGCCGTCGGCCATCGGCGCGTCGGCCGGGTCGTGCAGCAACCGGTACCTGCGCACCGCCGCCAGCGCCTGTGCCGGCGTGGCCGCACTGGGTGCCAGATCAGGCCCCGGATTGCGCATGCGGTCCCAGGCTTTGCCCAGCGGCATCCAATGCAGCAGACCGCGCGGCCGCGCAATCACGATCCAGGCCATCGTCAGCAGCGGCAGCGCCGCCAGCGCACAGATCCAGGGAAGGTACTCCAGCACGCGCTGGCCGATCTGGCCCTGCATGTAGGCCACGCCCGCCGCGCCATGGCGAAGGGCACGCCATGCGGCCAGCCCGAGGGGCAGCGACACCAGGCCCAGGTTGAACATCAACCGGTTCATCCCCATACGCCGCTGCACGAGGCTGAAGCTCAGCCACCACAAGAGGACGGCGCCCATCAGCGAGTAGAGCACCACCGTGCCGGCGTGGCCCAGGCCGGGCATCACGTCCTCGGGCTTCAGCGTCTGGTCGGGCAGGCTGACCACCAGGAAACCGGCCACCGGCGCCACCAGCGCCAGCAGCACCGTCCACACCGCCGGCGGCATCTTCGGCAGCCAACCGGGATGCGGCCCGGCCGGCGGGGCCTTCGCCTGCGGCGAGGCCAGGCAGCGCAGCAGCCGCGCCAGCGCCGCGCCGAAGCGGCCGCGGCCGTCGACCCACTCGCAGCCTTGCAGCTCGGCCGGCAGGCGCACGCGGCGGTGCCAGCCCAGCAGCAGCACGCGCCGCCCTGCCGCCAGCGCGCGCTGCCATTCGCGGCGCACCGCGTCGGAGGCCAGCGCCGCCGGCGAGGCCACCAGCACGAAGGCCGCGCAGTCGTCGATGGCCGCGTCCAGCGCCGCCTGCCAATGGCTGCCGGGCTGCAGCTCCAGCACGTCCATCCAGGCGGCCATGCCGCGCTGGCGCAGTTGCAGCGTCAGCGATTCGGCAAAGTAGTAGTCGCGCCGCGAGTAGCTGATGAAGACGCGCTCGCCGGCCGCCGCCATGGCCCTCGCCGCAATGGGCTACTTGGTGCCAAAAATCTTGTCGCCGGCGTCACCGAGGCCGGGGATGATGTAGCCGACCTCGTTCAGGTGGCTGTCGACCGCCGCCGTCCAGCAGCGCACGTCGGGGTGCGCCTTCTCCAGCGCGGCAATGCCCTCGGGCGCGGCCACCAGCACCAGCGCGCGGATGTCCTTGCAGCCCCGGCGCTTCAGCAGGTCGACCGTGGCGATCATCGAGCCGGCCGTGGCCAGCATCGGGTCGATGATCAGCGCGGTGCGCTCGTCCAGGTGGCCGACGAAGCGCTCGAAGTACTGCTCGGGCTGCAGCGTCTCGTGGTTGCGGCTGACGCCCACCACGCTGACCTTGGCGTTGGGGATCATGTCCAGCACGCCGTCCAGCATGCCGAGGCCGGCGCGCAGGATCGGCACCACCGTCACCTTGCGGCCGGCGATCTGTTCCACCTGCACCGGCCCCGCCCAGCCTTGCAGGGTGGTGGTCTCCAGCGGGAAGTCGGCCGTGGCCTCGTAGGCCAGCAGGCGGGCGATCTCGTTGGTCAGCTCGCGGAACTTCTTGGTGGAGATGTCGTCCTCGCGCAGCAGGCCGACCTTGTGGCGCACCAGCGGGTGGTTGATGGCGATGACGGGCATGGGGCAGGTCCTTGAGGGGCTGTTCGCGCCAGTGTAGCGAGCGAGCCTGTCAGCGCGTCATGGCCACGAAGTCGCCGCGCTCCAGCAGCCACGACACCAGCAGCCCGGCCACCAGCCCCCAGAAGGCCGCGCCGATGTTCCACAGCCCGAGGTCGGCCACCGTCACCAGCAAGGCCACCAATGCCCCCAGCGTGAAGCGGTCCTTGAACGATGTGACGAAGGCCGCCTGCAGCACGCGCAGCATGGCCAGGCCGGCCAGCGTCATGATGAAGGCCTTGGGCGCATGCAGCATCAGCCGCGTGCAGGCCGGGGCCAGCAGGCCGAAGCCCAGCGCCAGCACGCCGGTGACGATGCCGGCCGTGTAGTGCCGAGGCTTGTCGCCCGACGCGGCGAGGATGGCGTTGGTGGGCCCGGTCAGGCAGCTGCTGATGGCGCCCACCGCCGCGCTGGCCAGCGCACCGATGCCGCAGGCCACGGTGATGGCGTTCACTGGCGGCTCGTGCCCGGCGCTGCGCAGCACCGCGATGCCCTGCCCGTTCTGCACCACCAGCACGGTGATGGCCAGCGGCACCACCAGCTCCACCAGCGCCGGCCACGAGAAGACCGGTGCCGGCCACAGCGGCTGCACGATTTCCAGCGCGCCCAGCGTGGCGCCGTCGAAGCGGCCCAGCAGCGCGATGGCCAGCGCACCGGCCAGCAGCGCGCCGATCAGCGGCGGCAGCCGCCGCCCGGCCGCGGGCCACAGGCTCAAGGCCAGCCAGGCCGCCACCATGGCGCCGGCGATGGCCGGGTCCTGGTGCAGCGCGCGCACCAGGTCCAGGCCGAAGCGCAGGAACACGCCGGCCACCATGCCCATGACGATGGGCATGGGCACCGCCGCCATGGCCCGCCGCACCCAGCCCGATGCGCCCAGCGCCAGCACCAGCAGCCCGGTGGCCACGTAGGCGCCCACCACCTCGGCGAAGCTCAGGCGGGCCAGCGCCGGGCCCACCAGCACCGTGCCCGGGATCGTCCAGAAGAAGGCCAGCGGCTGGCGGTACAGCCAGCAGAACAGGATGGTGATGAGCCCGTTGACGAAGAAGGCGCCGAACAGCCAGGAGGCGAGCTGCGCTTCGCTCAACCCGCCCTGCGTGCCCACCGACAGGATGATGGCCACCGGCGCGGTGGCGGCGAACAGCCAGCCGATGAAGCCATTGGCGGCGTAGCGCGGGCCGAGGTCGGCGCGCAGTTGGCGCAGCGTGGGGGGTGGAGAGGCGGGACGCTCAAAGACGTGGGGCATGTGGGGGAGATGCTAGCGTGGGTATGCGGCAATCGGCCTGGCGCAGCGGATGCGCCTTATTGCCTTTAGTCTTGACCTTCGAACCCAATGGAAAGCGAGTTCCCTTTGCCAAGGCGCCCGGGCAAGCTGCCCTTCTGGCAAAGTGCATGGCATCGACTTTGGTCAAGATGGAACGAAGGAGAAGGAAATGGCTGAGACCGATCAGCAATCGACCGCCAAGACTGCGCTGGTCGTCGTCGCTGAACTAGTCAAGGCGGCCGCTGCCACAGAAGAAGTGCGGCAGGCGGGAAAGAATGTCGGTGAGGCAGCGGTAACCATCACAAAGTTAGTGAACAACGCGCTCCTGCCAATTGCGGCAGTCAACTACGGCTTCGACAAGGCGCGCGCCTACTTCGCCGACAAGTTTGCGTCCGAGCTTGAAGAGGCGCTCGCTGGGGTCCCGGAGGACCGCCTGGGAATGCCGAAGGTCGCGATTGCTGGCCCAGCTTTGCAAGGCATCGCTTACTGTGTCGAAGAACCCGACTTGAAGGACCTTTACCTAAAGTTGCTTGTGAGCTCTATCGACCGCAACTCGTCCTTCGACACGCATCCAGCCTTCGTTCACGTCATTTCCCAGCTTGATGCACAAGAGGTTCGACTCTTGACTGGCGTACTGACGAGAACCTCACCGCTATCTTTGATTGCAATCTGGCTGTCATCTGGCGACGGTTGGAACATCGAGTTGAACCACGTTGGTCACCTGTCAGCACCCGATGGATCGCCTATCGTGGTTCCTCGATTGGCAGCGTTCGTTGACAACTGGATCCGCCTGGGTCTAGTTGTCGTCAGCTACGACAATCAGGTCGCTGGGACAGATGCATATGCTTGGGTCGAGGAGCGGCCAGAAGTGATGCGACTTCGGGCAGAAGCAGCAAGACTGAGCAAGGTAATCCGGATACAACGAGGAATGATGCAACGGACCGCTTTTGGTGCGAGCTTTTCTGCTGCGGTCGGCGCGAGCCGTTGGGCTTAGCGAGCGCTCTATACCTCTATACCTTCGAACGGCACGCTCAAGACTCGTAGCATCCACGAGCTGACGCCCTACTCGGCACCTGGCGCGCATTCCGGTTTTTTTGGATTGGGCATAGGAACTAGCGGGCCTCTTTAGCCCACCCCCAGCAACCCCGGCAACACCGTCGCCGCCGTGCCCCGCAGCACCCAATGCGCCTGGTCGTCGATCTCGGATGCATCGGGGTTCAGGATCGCCACCTTCGCCCCCGCGCGCCGCGCCACCGCGGCCAGGCCGGCGGCCGGCCACACCGCGCCGGAGCTGCCCACCACCAGCATCAGCTCGCACTGGCGCGCCGCGCGCTCGGCCGCGTCGATGGCGTCTTCGGGCAGCATCTCGCCGAACCACACCACGCCCGGCCGCAGCAGGTTGCCGCAGTCGGCGCAGCGCGGCGGCGTGCCGGGCACGGCGGTGGCCGGGCTGCAGCCCAGGCCGCGCGGGCAGTCGTCCAGCCAGCGGTCGGCCAGGATGTCGCCGTGCAGGCGGATGGTCTGCGGCCAGCCGGCGCGCTGGTGCAGGTCGTCGACGTTCTGCGTGACGATCGTCAGCACGCCGGGGCGGCGCCGGCCATAGTCGGCCAGCGCCACGTGGCCCGCGTTGGGCTGCGCGTCGCGCACGGCCTGCTGGCGTTCGGCATACCAGGACCAGACGCGCGCCGGGTCGGCGCGGAAGCCTTCTTCGCTGGCCAGCTGCGCGGGGTCGAAGCGGCTCCACAGGCCGGTCATTGCATCGCGGAAGGTGGCGATGCCGCTCTCGGCGCTCATGCCCGCGCCGGTCAGCACGCACACGCGCTGCGCGCGGGCCAGATGCTCGCGCACGGCGCTCAGCGCGTCGTTCATGGCGTCAGCCTCGGCGCTGTTGGGCGCATCCGCATCACTCCTTCGGCGGCCCCTTGCCGGGCTCGCACGCTTTGGCGCCGCATTCCGCGCGGTTGACCAGCAGCGTCAGGATCTCGCTGCCGCGCTCGCTGGCAGCATCGCTGCCGACGATGGCCACGCGGCCATCGGCCGGGGCCCGGTACTCGTGCACCACGTCGCCAAAGCTGTTGCGCTGAACGGCCACCCGCTGGCCCTTGGTGACGGCATCGTTCAACTTCACCAGCAGGGTCAGGAAGCCGCCGGCCACTGCGCGCACCGATTCGAGGTCGTTGCCGATGAAGACGTTGGTGTCGGCCGAGGTGCGCCGCATCGGCCCGGCTACGATGCCGTAGTGGATGAGCACGTTCATGTTGCCGTCCGCGCCCATCTTCACCATCTCGGGGACGAACTTGCGCGCGCCGCCCAGTTCGGTGGTGACGGCCGGGATGCCGGCCTTGACCAGCGAGTACTCGAGCGTGCCCGGGTAGCCCGGGTCGAGCATGATCTGTTCGGTCGGGAACAGCTTGGCCAGCTGGATCGATTCGGGGCTGTCCCCATAGACGAACAGGAACTTGGCGAAGTCGGTGCCCGTGCCCCCGGTGTGGTGGTCGATGGCCGCATCCACGTTGCCCTTGATCAGCTGATTCGTGATCAGCCAGGAATGGCGCTCGACGGTATTGCCGTCCTCGCGGCCGGGCCAGGTGCGGTTGGGGTTGATCTGGGCCCCGCCCAGGTCGTTGATCGACCAGGTGCGCGTGATGTTCATCAGGCTGGGCGGGCTGGATCCCATGATGCCGATCACCGTGCCGGACATGTCGGCCGGGTCCAGCGAGGTCATGGTCTCCTGCACCGCCGCCACCGGATTGAGTTCGTCGCCATGCACACCGGCCACCAGCAGCACCCGTTTGCCGGGCCGTGCCCCCTTGGCCACCATCACCGGCACGTACCAGTACTGCCCGATGCTGGTCTCCGAGGTGCGGAACATGAAGCGATGGGTCTTGCCCGGCGCGAGATCGGCGACATCCAGGCGGGTGATCACCGGAACGCCTTCGATCTTGTCGCCGGTGTAGGCCGTCGCCGCTTGGGCGATGGCCGATGCCAGCATCAGCGCCAGGCCCAGCGTCGGCAGGCGGTACAGGTGTCTCAGCATGGTGGCGTCATCCGTCGACCGTGCACATGCACAGGCGCAAATTCTGCGGCGACGTGCTTCGCCTGGGCCAGCCGCTGCGGCCAAAGGCCGATCGACATTTCTATCGGGCGATAACTGCCCGGCGGCACCGCGGTGGGCCAGAGCCAGGCATGACGGTGCTCGACAGGCCCACCGCGGCCGGGCGCTGCCTGCAGACGCGTGCTCAGCCCAGGCCGCAGGACTGTCGTTGGGGCGCTTGAGCGGCTTGCATCGCCGGCTGCGGCTGCGCGGCCGCAGCGACCGTTGGCTTGCAGTTGCGCCCGCCGGGGCCGAAGCCGAGCACGGCCAGCAGCAACAGCACCAGCGCCATGGCGGCCGCCAGGGTCCAGTAGACGCGGCGGAACATCTGCCAGGCGTTGCTCGAGGGGGTGGAAGGGTTCATGTCGGGCCTCGCTGGCAATCAGTCGTCCACCCTGCGGCCACCGATCAAGGTGTCCTGCAGGGCCTGCAGTTCGTCCCACCGCCCGGCCGCGGCCAGCGCTGCCTGTTCGGGCCAGGTCAGCGGGTCGGCGATGCGGTAGCTCGGGCCGGCCGCATCGAGCAGCGGCTGGATCGCCGCGGGCGTCATCGCGGCCAGTTGGGCAAAGCTGCGGATGCCGGCAGCCTGCAGAAGGCCGGCGATCTTGGGGCCGATGCCTTCGATCAGCTTCAGGTCGTCGTCCGCCGCGCCGGCAGACGCCATGCCTTGCCGCGCCGCGGGGCGCGGGTCGGCCGCCGCGCTGCCGCGCAGCGCCGCCAGTTCGGTCCGCAGGCGCTGGAGCTCGTCATCCGCCGGGCCCGGGCCGACGACGACCCGCGGCAGGTATTGCCGGGCGAACCAGCCGCACAACAGCCAGCCGGCCAACGCCGCCGCCAGCAGCCACCACAAGGAACACACGGGATTGCTCATCGACAGGCTCTCCATTGGCAACGACGACCGCGGCCTGCGCGTTGCGCGCGCACCGCCCACGACACCGATCTTAGGCAGCCCGCCGCACGGCGGCCACTAGGGCTGGCCCCCGCGCTGGCGCCGCGCCTCGTACAGGCACACGCCGGCGGCCACCGACACGTTCAGGCTTTCCACGGCGCCGAGCATCGGGATGCGCACCAGCAGGTCGCAGGTCTTGCGCGTCAGCTGGCGCAGGCCCTTGCCTTCGGCGCCCAGCACCAGCGCCATCGGGCCTTTCAGATCCGCCTCGTACAGGGTGATCGGCGCGTCGTCGCTGGTGCCGACGATGCGGATGTCGCGTTCCTTCAGCTCGTTCAGGCTGCGCACCAGGTTGGTGACCATCAGGTAGGGCACGGTCTCGGCCGCGCCGCTGGCCACCTTGGCCACGGTGGCGTTCAGGCCCACTGCATGGTCCTTGGGCGCCAGCACGGCGTGCACGCCGGCACCGTCGGCCACGCGCAGGCAGGCGCCCAGGTTGTGCGGGTCGGTCACGCCGTCCAGCGCCAGCACCAGCGGCGGGCCTTCCACGGCGTCCATCAGGTCGTCCAGCGAATGCACCTGCGGCAGCGCGTCCACGCGGGCGGCCACGCCCTGGTGGCGCGGGTTGCCCACCAGCTGCGTCAGCCGCGCGTCGTCGCTGTCCACCACGCGCACATCGGCGGCGCGGGCGCGCTCCACCAGCTGGCGCATACGCGCATCACGGCGCGTGCTGTCGATGTGCACCTCGTGCACCGATTGCGGCGCCGTCTTCAGACGGACGCCCACCACATGGAAGCCGAACAGGATGGATCTGGAACTCATCCACCCATTGTGACGGTGCCGCGGTGCACCTCGGCCTCGCCATGGCGGGCCAGCAGTTCCATCAGCTTCTTGCGGATCAGCATGCCGGGCCGGTCGCTGTCCATCGAGTACTCCACGCCGCGGCGCCGCGTGTCCACCAGCGCATCGGGGTCGGTGGATTCGAGGATGTCCTTGTCCTCGCGGGTGATGACATGGTCGAACTCGATCAGCATCGCCTCGGGGCAATCGGCCTCGGTGTCGTTGCGGAACAGCCATTGAACCAGCTGGATGTGGCCGTCGTCGATGGGCGTGAAGCAGTTGATGATGATGTGGCGGATGCCGCTCGGGTATTCGATGTCCAGCCGGCGCGAGAACGGCAGGTAGTAGGCATTGCGCATGTGCCGCTGCGTCAGCGGCTCGGTGCTGCCGCTGACGCGGTGGAAGGCCGGCGGGTTGGTGGCGGCGATCAGCGTCTCGGCATAGAAGCCGGTGTCGTTCTCCACCAGCTCGTACTTGCTGGGCTTGGGCTGGTCGGCCACGCCGAAGGTGGCGCGGTGCACGAAGCTGAAGTGGCTGTTGTCGAAGCTGTTCTCCAGCGCGCGCAGCGGGCTGGTGGCCCAGCGCTCGTAGAACTGGAAGATGGTGCGCCAGCCCGGTGCGCCGAACTCGGGGATGTCCGGTATCGGTGCGATGGGCTCCTCCAGCGCCACCCAGGCATAGCCGTACTTCGCCACGCAACGGAAGGCCGGCGTGCAGTACTCGGCCGGGATCGAGCGGCCTTCGTCGTACTGCGGGATGCGCACCACCTTGCCGGTGCCGTCGTAGGTCCAGCCGTGGTAGCCGCATTCCAGCCGGCCGCCCACGCAGCGGCCTTTGCTGAGTTGGGCGGTGCGGTGGCAGCAGCGGTCCAGCAGCGCGGCCGGCTGACCCTGCGCGTCCAGGAACAGCACGATCTTTTCGCCCAGCAGCGTGAAGGGCACCGGGGCCTCGCCCTGCAGGGACGACAGTGGCACGGTGGCATGCCAGAACTTGCGGAAGACCTTTTGGCGGGTGGTCAGCATGGAGAGCTCGCTCGATGAAGTGGAAGGGGGCCGCGGGCGCGGCGCTTCAGAGCAATTTCCGGCTGCCTCGAGTCAGGCAGTGAACGCTTCTACTCCTGCGCGGTCATGCTAGCAGGGCACGTGCCAGCGGCGCAGGCACGGGGCCTTGGGCGGCTTGACGCACCATCCAATATCCTGGAGGATGCCTCCAGCATGACGGAGCCCGCCCCTCTCCACGACCGCCTGGCCCGCCGGGTGCAGGGCCTGCGTGCGGGCCTGGGCCTGTCACTGGACGAGCTGGCCGCGCGCAGCGGCGTCAGCCGGTCGATGATCTCGCTGATCGAGCGTGGCCAGAGCAGCCCGACCGCAGTGGTGCTGGAGCGGCTGGCCGTGGGGCTGAACGTGTCGCTGGCCTCGCTGTTCGAGCCCGATGCGCCGCACGCCGACCCGGTGTCGCGCCGCGCCGATCAGCTGGAATGGCGCGATCCGGCTTCGGGCTACCTGCGGCGCAACGTGTCGCCGGCCGGCGCGGGCTCGCCGATCCAGATCGTCGAGGTGCAGTTTCCGGCCGGTGCGCGCGTTACCTATGAAACCGGCCCGCGCCAGCCGCGTGTGTGGCAGCAGGTGTGGGTGCTGGAAGGCCACATCGACCTGACGCTGGGCACACAGCGCCACCGGCTGGACGCCGGCGACTGCCTGGCCATGGCGCTGGAGCAGCCGCTGAGCTATCACAACCCCACCCGCCGCACGGCCCGCTATGCGGTGGTGCTGTGCAGCGAGGCCTGGCCGCGGAGTTGAACATGTCCCCTGCCCCCACCGTGCGCCGGCTGACGGCGCCCACCGCCGCCGAGCTGGATGCGCTGGCCGAGGTACTGGTCGACTGCGTGGCCGGCGGCGCGTCGGTCAGCTTCATGCACCCGCTGGCCTTCGAGCGCGCGCGCGCCTTCTGGCAGCAGGTGGCCGAAGGCGTGGCCCGTGGCGAGCGCGCGCTGCTGGTGGCCGACGATGCCCACGGGATTTGCGGCACGGTGCAGCTGGTGCTGGCGCAGCCCGAGAACCAGCCGCACCGGGCCGACCTGGCCAAGATGCTGGTGCACCGCCGCGCGCGGCAGCGCGGCCTGGGTGCCGCGCTGCTGGCCGCCGCCGATGTCGAGGCGCGGCAGCACGGCAAGACGCTGCTGGTGCTGGACACCGCCAGCCCCGAGGCCGAGCGCCTGTACCAGCGTGCCGGCTGGCGGCGTTGCGGCAGCATTCCTGGCTATGCCCTGCTGCCGCACGGCGGGCTGTGCGCCACCACCTTCTACTACCGCGAGCTCGACTGACATGGACAGCCTGCTGGTCGCCGCGGCGCTGCTGAGCGCCGCGCTGCACGCCAGCTGGAACGCGGCCGTCAAGGCCAGCGCGCAGCCCACGCAGGCGATGACCGGGCAGATGCTGCTGTCGGCGCTGCTGTCGCTGCCGGTGCTGCTCTTCACCGGCCTGCCGGCCGCGGCGGCCGTGCCGTGGATGCTGCTGTCCACCACGATGAACATGGGCGCGGTGACGTCGCTGTTGCGCGCCTACGAACACGCCGGCTTCGGCGTGGCCTACCCGATGGCGCGGGCGTCCTCGGTGCTGCTGGTGCTGCCGCTGGCCGCTGCAGTGGCCGGCGAATGGCCACATGCGCCGGCGCTGGTGGGCGTGGCGCTGGTCAGTGCAGCGGTGCTGCTGCTGGCCCGCGGGCCGAAGCGCGCGCTGTCACGGCCGGCACTGGGGTGGACAGCGGCCGGTGCGGCCTTCACCGCCTGCTACGTGGTGTTCGACGCGCAGGGCGTGCGCCGCTCGGGATCACCGCTGGCCTATGGCTGCGTGCTGGCCTTCTTCAACGGCCTGGTATGGACCGCCCTGCAAAGGCGTCGCGGCCTGCAGTTGCGGAGCCTGCTGACGGGCTGGCCACGCACGCTGGCCATGTCGCTGGCGGCCATGCTGTCGTACTGGCTGATCCTGTGGGTGTGGACTCGCGCGCCCATCGCGCCGGCCGCGGCGTTGCGCGACACCAGCGCGATCTTTGCCACGCTGATCGCCGCCACGTTGCTGAAGGAACGCATCGACGCACGCGTGATCGCCGCGGTGCTGCTGGCCACCGCCGGCACGGTGGCCATCCGGTTGGCCTGAAGCGCGCCCTGGCACGCTTGCTGCGAAGGCCTTCGCCTGTGGCCCGCGCCGTCACCGCGGCGGTGCACCGGCGCCCAGCGCCGGTGCGGGCCCAGGGCCCAACCAAGGAGTCTTCGATGCAACGTCGTTCCCTGATCCGTCTGGCCAGCAGCGCCGCCGTGCTGGGCGTGGCGGGCGTGCGCCCGCTGCGCGCCCAGACGCTGACCAAGTTCAAGTTCAACCTGGGCTGGCGCATCGAAGCCTCGGGCGCGGGCTTCCTGCTGGCGCAGCAGCGCGGCTACTACAAGGACGCCGGGCTGGACATCACCATCGACACCGGCAACGGCTCGGCCGCGGCCATCAGCCTGGTGGCCAGCGGCGCCTACGAAGCCGCGTCGGCCGACCTGTCGACGATGATCGAGTTCAACACCGCCAACCCGCAGAGCAGCCTGTCGGCGGTGGCCATCCAGTACGACCTGAACCCCAATTCGATCATCGTGCGCAAGGGCGGCGGCATCGTGAAGCCGGCCGACCTGGCGGGCAAGAAGATCCTGGGCCAGCCCTTCAATGCCTCGCGCAAGCTGTTCCCGGTGTTCGCCAAGGCCAACGGCCTGGACCCGGCCAGCGTGACCTGGGAGAACGTGGAGCCCGGTATCGGCGACACCCGCTTCGCCAAGGGCGATTTCGATGCCGCGGCCTACTTCTTCTTCACCGGCCTGCTGAACCTGAAAGCGCGCGGGGTGATGCCCGACCAGCTGACCGTGTTCCGCTACTCGTCGATGGGCCTGCGCAGCTACGGCAACGGCCTGGTCACCAGCGCCAAGGTGATGCAGGAGCAGCCGGCCGCGCTGGCGGCCTTCGTCAAGGCCTCCACCCACGGCTGGATCGACGCCATCGCCGACCCGAAGGCCGGGGCCGCGGCGGTGAAGGCGCGCGAGCCGCTGGCCAACGAGGAGCTGGAACTGGAACGCCTGAAGCTGATCGTCGACGGCACCATGCTCACGCCCGACACCCGCGCCAACGGTTGGGGCGCGGCCACGCCGGCGCGGCTGCAGGCCACGCTGGACGAGACGGTGGCGGCCTTCAACCTGAAGCCCGGTGCCACGGTGGCCAGCCTGTGGAGCGACAAGTTCCTGCCGCCGCTGGCCGAGCGCAGCATCAAGGCCTGAACGCGCAGGCGCACCGGGCCATGGACATTCCGCTGATCGACCTGCAGGGCGCCCTGCAGCCGCAGGGCCCGCGCAGCGCGCAGGCGGCGCAGCAGCTGCGCGAGGCGGGCCTGTCGGCCGGCTTCTTCTATGTGCACGGACATGGCGTGCCCGAAGCGTTGATCGAACGGCAGTTCGCGATGGCGCGCGCCCTGTTCGATTTGCCGATGGCGGCCAAGCAGGCCATCTCCCTGAAGCATTCGCGCTGCATGCGCGGCTACGAGGCAATGGGCGAGCAGACGCTGGACGAGCATGCCCGGCCCGACCTGAAGGAAAGCTTCTACTGCGGGCTGCCCTACCCCGACGAGCACGCGTACGTGCAACGCGGCTACTACAGCTATGGCGCCAACCAGTGGCCAGCCGAGCTGCCCGCACTGGCGCCGCAATGCGCGGCCTACACCGACGCGATGCTGGCGCTGGCCCGCCGGCTCATGCAGCTGATGGCGCTGTCGCTGGGCCTGCCCGAAGACTGGTTCGACGGCAGCGGCGACAACCCGATGGTGACGCTGCGGCTGCTGCGCTACCCGCCGCACCCGGCCGATGCCGATGCGCTGAGCTTCGGCGCCGGTGCCCACACCGACTGGGGCGCCATCACGCTGCTGGCGCAGGACCGGCTCGGCGGGCTGCAGGTGCAGATGCCCGACGGCCGCTGGTGCGACGCCACACCGATCGAAGGCACGCTGGTGATCAACCTGGGCGACATGGTGCCGCGCTGGACCAACGGCCTGTACCACTCCAACCCGCACCGCGTGCGCAACCTGCACAGCGGCGGCGAGCCGCGGCATTCGATCCCCTTCTTCTACAGCCCCGACTATCTGGCGCGCGTGGAGCCGGTGCCCACCTGCGTCAGCGCAGACAACCCGCCGCGCTACGCGCCCTGCACCGCCGGCGAGCACCTGCAGCAGATGGCCGCCAAGACCTACGGGCTGGCAGGATGAAGATGCTGCTGAACCTGCTGAGCCGCGACCCGGCGGCGCAGATGGCCTTCTACGCCGCGCTGTTCGGCTTCGAGGAGATCACCGCCTCGCGCTCGCCGATCTACCGCGTGCTGGACACCGGCGACAGCGAGCTGGGCTTCAACGCCCCCGAGGCGCGCGCGCTGCTGGCCCTGCCCGACGCGCCGCCGCCCATGGCCGAAGGCCTGCTGCCGACCACGGCCTTCGGCACCTTCATGCTGGACACGCATGCCGAGGTGGATGCACTGGCCGCGCGTGCGCAGGCGCTCGGCGGGCGCGTGCTGAAGGCGCCCTTCGTCACCTACTACCGGCAATGGCAGGCGGTGCTGGCCGACCCCGAGGGGCATGTGTTCCGCATTGCCAGCCTGCAGCTGCCGGCGGGCGTGTAGTCAGACGCGGCGGCGGAACACCAGCCGGTCGGGCGTGGAGGCCTCTTCGGCCAGCGCGTAGCCCTCGGCATTGAAGCCGCGCAGCTGCTCGGGCCGGCGCAGGCGGTGCTCGATGGCATGGCGGGCCATCAGCCCGCGGGCGCGCTTGGCGAAGAAGCTGATGACCTTGTAGCCGCCGCCCTTCCAGTCCTCGAACTGGCAGTCCACCACGCGCGCGGCCAGTGTCTTGCGCAGCGCGACACGGGCGTACTCCACCGAGGCCAGGTTGACGATCACCGAGGCCTTGCTGTCGGCGAGCCGCTCGTTCAGATAGCCGGCCACCGTGTCGCCCCAATAGGCATAGAGGTCCTTGCCGCGCTGGGTGGCTAGCGCGGTGCCCATCTCCAGCCGGTAGGGCTGCAGCCGGTCCAGCGGGCGCAGCGCGCCGTACAGGCCCGACAGGATCACCAGGTGCTGCTGCGCCCAGGCCAGGTCGGCGGCCTTCAGCGTGCGGGCGTCCAGGCCTTCGTAGACATCGCCGTTGAAGGCCAGCACCGCGGGCTTGCTGTTGTCGGGCGTGGCCTCGAGCTGCCAGGTGGCATAGCGCGCCACGTTCAACGCGGCCAGCGGGTCGGACAAATCCATCAGGGCGGCCACCTGGGCGGGCGTCTTGCGCCGCAGCACCTCGATCAGTTCGGCCGCCTGCGCGGTGAAGGCTGGGTCGGTGGCCTTCTTCAGCAGCGGCGCACGCACGGGGGTCTCGAAATCCAGGGTCTTGGCGGGTGAAAGCAGGAACAGCATGGCCGTGATTGTGGCGCCCGGCCGGCGGCCCCGCCGGCCTGCGGCCATGGCGCGGTGGCCATCCTAGGGAGTGCGGCAGCCGACGCAGCTGCCTAGGCTGCGCCCTCCCGCAGGAGAGCCGCCATGCCCTACACCCTGAGGCACGTTCTGGTCGACCACGCGCTGCGCCTGCGCATCGACAGCGACGGCGACACCGCCGTGGTGCGCTGCAGCGACAGCGGCAGCTTCCGCCTGCGCTTCCCCGGCCCCTTGAGCCGCGGTGCACGCGCGCAGTACACGCTGCGGGTGCGCAACGAACCCACCGGCCCGGAGCCCGGCGTGCCGCGCCCGCGCGCCGGGCCCTTCCGTACGCAGACGCTGACGCTGCCGGTGACGCTGAAGATCTTCGCGCCCGACGGCCGCGAGTTCACCGGCACCCAGGTGACGCTGGCCGACCTGGCCCGCTACCGCGATGCGCGCGGCGTGACGCAGGGCAGCTGGCGCTACAGCCTGGTCGGCCAGAGCCACAGCCATGCGATCGGTGACGGTGTGGAGATCGGGCCGGGCAAGGGCCATGTCGGCATCAGCGTGCTGGAGACGGTGCACTCCAAGAGCGCGCCGCCGCTGGTGAACGGCCTGGTGGGCAATGCCGGCGAGCAGCGCTTTGCCTTCGACCTGTTTCGCCTGGGGCAGTTGAACGCGAGCATCCGGCCGGTGTTGCCCTTGGGCACGCGGCGCTGGCGCGGCACGATGCAGTTGCTGGATCCATCGGGCCGCGTGATGGCCCAGGGCAGCAGCGGCCAGCTGGCGCTGGCGGTGACGCCGGCGTTGCTGGACCGCTCGCGCGGCCCCGCTGGCCAGGTGCTGCCGTGGACGCTGCTGGTGCGCACGCAGTCCAACAGCCAGGGCGGCAGCCGGCTGACGGCCACCGTGCAAGCCAGCACGCGGCTGCGCACCGCTACGCTGCAGCAACGCATCGACACCCTGATCGGGCCCGGCGGCAGCAAGCTGCGACTCTTTGGCGAGAACAAAGGCGGCCGGGCGATGCTGCGCCTGCGCATCGACGACGAACTGAGCGCCGAGACCATCGACATGCATGGTCTGCTGGATTCGGCGATCCGCAGCAATCCGCAGGACGCCGGCGTGGACACCGCGCATGCCGACGTGCGCAAGGGCCAGACCTACACGGTGGCCGACACCAGCGAGCGCATCGACTACGGCCTGCGCATGATCGTCAACCAGGTGCGGGTGAAGAAGCTGACGGTGACGGTGGGTGCCAGCCAGCGCATCCAGCCGCCGGTGCCGGCGCTGCGCATCGTGGTGGACACCGAGGGCGACATCCTGGTGCGCTTCGGTGGCTTCACGCTGGCCAACGCCAAGCTGCGCGGCAACCGCCTGGTGCTGGAGCTGGGCCTGCGGCTGGATGCGCAGGGCTGCATCCAGCCGGTGGTGTCGATGGACGACGACTTCCTCGACGTCGACGTGCATTGGACCGCGGCCGTGGCGGGCGGCGTGCTGAGCTTCGGCCTGCTCACGCTCGGTGCGGCCGGCTTGGCCGAATACGTCGAAGAGACGAAGAGCGACGAGATCCGCGAGAAGATTACCCAGGCCGTGGCCGGCATCGCCGCGGCGGTGCCGCGCATGCTGGCGGTCATGATGGGCGACGACTTCAGCTACACCGGCCTGCGACTGGAAGGCCAGGACATCGTCTTCGACTACGGCGCACCGCTGGAGCCCGACCCGCGGCCCTCGCCCATCTACCGCGGCGTGCTGGGCCGCACGGCCACCCAGCTGGGCCCCGATGCATGGACCTTCATGCCGGCGCGTGTGGGCGATACCTGGGCCGCGCAGAACCTGGCCAAGGTGGACCATGTCGTCGTGGTGATGATGGAGAACCGCTCCTTCGACCATGTGCTGGGCTACCGGGCCCAGCTGCCCGGCCCGAACGGCGGCGACGGACTGTCGGCAGAGCTGCTGCAGGCCTTGCAGCAGGCCGGCTACACGCTGCCGCCGCTGCGCCAGTCGGCGCTGACGGTGAAGACGCAGTTCCCGGTGGCGGTGGGCCACGAGCTGCATGACGTGGCCGAGCAGCTGGCGCACCGGCTGCCTGGCCCGGACGGGCGCACGCTGCTCAGCCCGCAGGGCTTCGTGGCCAACTTCAAGACCCGGCACGACAGGCTGAGCGCGGCCGAGAAGGCACGGGTGCAGCTGCACGACGTGCTGGGCTGGTACGACGGCGCCGACCTGCCCTTCTTCCGCTACCTGGCCGAGCATTACGCCTACAGCGACCGCTACTTCTGCGCGCACCCCGGGCCGACGCTGCCGAACCGCATGTTCTCGCTGACTGGTGACGTGCAGTACGACCGCGCCGGCGAGGCCATCGTCGACAACAACGACGGCGACGATTTCTACCTGTCGCGAGCCTTCTCGATCTACGACCTGTTCAACCGCAAGGGACTGGACTGGCGGGTGTACGAATCCTTCCCTTCGGTGACGATGCTGCGCATGTTCGCGCGCTATGCCACCGACGACCGGCAGATCGTGCCCATCGACCGGCTGGCGCAAGACGTGGCCGCTGGCAACCTGCCGCCGCTGACGGTGATCGAACCGGCGATGCACCACTTTCCGCAGAACGACGACCACCCGGTGGCCGACATGCGCAACGGCCAGGCCTTCCTGAAGGGGGTATACGACACGCTGCGCTCGAACCCGGCGCTGTGGCGCAAGACGCTGCTGGTCATCACCTACGACGAGCACGGCGGCTTCTACGACCACGTGGTGCCGCCGGTGGCCGACCTGCGGGACCTGCGCCAGGGCGGCACGGTGGTGTCCGGCGGGTTGGCTGCATCGGCGATCGCGGGACCGGCCACGCTGTCGCGCGCCGCGGCCAGCGAGGCGCTGGAGGCCAGCCTGCGCGCCGGCCTGGTGGCCAGCAGCGGCGCCGTCAACGCCAGCCTGGGCCTGAGCACGGCGACCCGGCAGGATTGCCTGACGCCCTATGGCGTGCGCGTGCCGCTGTTCCTGGTGTCGCCATGGGTGCAGCCGGGCCGCGGGCCCGACCTGGTGCTGGACCATTGCTCGATCCTGAAGACTCTGCTGGCCCGCTTCGTCGGGCCGCAGGCGCCCTTCCTCAGCGACAGAGTGGCGGCGTCGCGCAGCTTCGACGCCTTCCTGTCGGCCGCCCAGCCACGGCTGGACGTGCCCCCGGCGCCGGCCATCACGACGGTGCAGCGCGGCATGCGCAAGGCCGGCCGCCGCATCCCCACCGCGCCGATGTCACGCGCGGCGATGCGCCGCGGCAATGTCGACTATCACGACCTGACCGGCTTCCTGGCCCGGGAGCTGGGGCGCTGATCGGCCGATGCGTCGATGACGAGCGGTGCCTATGATCGAGCAGGCCATTCAGGAGGATCCCGATGCACCGCAATCCCCAGCGCACCTTGTTCGGCCTGAGCCTGGCCGCACTGGCCGCCGCCAGCCCGTTGCCCGCTGCGGCCGACATGAGCTTCACCTTCGAGCAGGTGGGCGCCGACGTGCACATGACGGGCACGGGCAGCTTCGATGTGTCCAACCAGGGGAACCCGGTTTCCACGCAGAACTTCGATTTTTCGATCACGCCCAACGATCCGGCGATCATGGTCGTGGACAACGACTTCGAGTTCTACATCCTGGGCAACATCGAAGGCCCGGCCAGCTTCGGCACTGGTGGCCGCGTCGCCGGTTGCTGCGTGGACGGCAGCCTGGTCGGCGTGCTGCTGTCCCAGGGCGGCCTGTTCGTAGGCAACGGCTACCAGTCCGGCCAGGTGCTGAGCACCACGCTGACCTTCCGCAACATCCAGCTGGCCGACATGGGCATGAGCACCGGGGTCTACACCTGGCAGGTGTACGACCAATCGAACAAACCCACCGACAAGATCACGGTCACCGTGCCGGCCCTGCCGGTGCCGGTGCCCGAGCCCGCCACGGCGTTGCTGCTGGGCCTGGGTCTGCTGGGCCTGGGCCTCGCGGCCCGGCGCCGTGGAGGGCCCGCCCTCAGAAGCGCGGCAGCGTCGTCAGCGACACCTTGCCGCTGGCCGCATCGGCCATGATCTGATCGCGCTGCGCCCAGCCGCGCAGCTTGCCGGGGTTGAGCAGGCCCATCGGGTCGAAGCGCATCTTGGTGGCCACCACATCAGGGTTCACCTGACCCTGCTTGCCGTCCTCGACCATGTAGACATGCGGGTTGGCGATGTACACCCCATGGTCGCGGTGGATCTGCATGATCTCGTTCAGTCGTTCGTCAGTGCTGTAGCGCACCAGCTGCAGGCCCGAGCAGTTCATCGCGCCTTCCTTGGTGCGGATGAATTCCAGGTGCACCAGCACCTCGTCTCCGAGCAGCTTTCGCATCGTCTTGGCCTGGGCCACGTGCTGGCCGGCCTGAAAGCCGCTCTGGATGTAGGTGAGGCCCTTGTCCACCTTCATCGCATGCAGCGTGGTGTGGTTCCAGGTGTATTCGACGATGGTGCGGTTGCTGGCCTGCACCTCGGCCGCCGTCTTGCGGTAGGTGACGGTGCCGCCGAACTGCGCCACGGTCTGCAGGAAACCCGGCTCGCTGAACTCGGCCACCAGCACGAACACCGCATGGCTACCGGCCGTCATCGTGCCGGCCAGCGGCGGCACGGCCTGCAGCAGCAGGTCGGGGATCGGGTCGGCCAGCAGCGTGACGCTCTTCTTCACGATGCCCGGGGCCGAGGCCAGCGCATCGCCGAACTCCAGCGCGGCGTCGAAAGTGTCGAAGCAGACGATGGCCTCCAGCCACGGATGCGCCGGGCCCAGGCCGACTTCCAGCTCCAGCACCAGGCCGTTGGTGCCGTACACATGGTGCAGCAGCAGCGCCTCGGGCGCGCGCAGCTCCACCACCTTGGGCTCGGGCTCGATGCTCATCGCGCGCACGCCCAGCACATTGCCGGTGCTGGCCAGCGGCCCGTAGTTGATGCTGCCCACGCCGCCGAAGCCGCCGCCGTACAGCCCGCCCAGCGTGGCGCTGCGGAAGGTGCTGGGCACGCAGCGCAGCTCCCAGCCCTGCGCCTGCATCTGCCGGTCCATGTCCATCATCCGGATGCCGGCCTGGGCCCGGCCCACGCCCGGCTTCACCCACAGCAGCTGCTTGTAGGCGCTCAGGTCGAGGATCACGCCGCCGTGCAGCGGCATGCACTGGCCGTAGTTGCCGGTGCCGCTGCCGCGCACGGTGATCGGCACGCCGGCTTTGGCGCAGGCGCCCACCACGGCGCGGATCTCGTCCTCCGTCTTGGGCCGTACCACGGCATCGGCACGCAGGCCGTCCAGCTGGCGCTTCAGGATCGGGCTGAACCAGTAGAAGTCCTGGCTCAGGCGCTCGACGCGGTTGTCGGTGATCCACTCCAGCGCAGTCAGTGAAGCGGCGATGTCGGCGGTGCTACGGGCCACCGCGGCGGGATCGAAGTTCATGCTGTGAGCATCCTGTGCACCAGGGTCTGCGCCTCGTGGCGCAGTGCGGCCAGGTCCAGCCCGGGAATCGTGTCGTCCTCGGCCACCACGCGGCCGCCCACCAGCAGTGCGCGCAGCCGCGCCCGGCCGCCGCTGGCCACCGGGCCCACGCCGATGTCGTGCAGGCCCATGTAGCGCGGATCGTCCAGGTCGTAGACGGCCAGGTCGGCCGCCTGCCCCACCTGCAGCGTGCCGATGCCGTCCAGCCCCAGCACGCGCGCGCCGCCGGCGGTGCCGATGTGCACCACGTCCTCGACACTCATCGTGGCGGCATCGCCGCCGGGCTGGGCCAGGTGGTGGCCCGGCACGTGGGCCAGGCCCTTGCGCTCACCGGCGCGCGGGTCGGCGCGGTGCATCAGCCAGCAGGCATGGGCCTCGCTCTGCATGTCGGCGGCCTCGTTCGAGGCGGCGCCGTCCACCGCCAACGACACCGGCACGCCGGCGGCCAGCGCCTCGGGCACGCGGGCGATGCCCGAGCCCAGCCGGCCGTTGCTCTGCGGGCAGTGGGCGATGCCGGTGCCGGTCTCGGCGCACAGGCGGATCTCGTCGTCGCTCAGGTGCACCATGTGCGCGTACCAGACGTCGGGGCCCACCCATTCGTGCTCGGCCACGAACTGCATCGGCGTGCAGCCGTGCACCTCGCGCGCCCAGCGCACGTAGTCGTAGGTCTCGGACAGGTGGCTGTGCAGCCGGATGCCCAGGCGGCGCGCCTCGCGGGCCATGATCTTCAGCTCGTCGGCCTTGCAGCTCCAGTTGGGCGTGGTGATGGCGCTGACCACGCGCCGCATCGCCATTGGCCCGGGCTGGTGGAAGCGCTGCACGTCGCGCTCCACCGACGCCAGGAAGCCGTCCAGCGTCTCGGGCATCACCTGCGGCGGCGCGGCCTGGTCCGTCATCGCGCGCATCTGCGTCTGGCCGCCGCGGCACAGCACGAAGCGCAGGCCCAGCTTGTCGGCCTCGTCGAAGACCGCGGCCGAGGCGTCGAACGGCATGCCCGGCCAGTAGTGGTATTGATGATCGGCCACCGTGCTGCAGCCCGACAGCAGCAGTTCCACCAGGCCCACGCGCGCCGCGATGCGCAGCGCATGCTCGGTGTCGAAATGCCGCCGGTAGGCCACTGGCACCGCCGCCAGCCAGGGCACCAGGCCGAAGTCGATGCCCGCGGGGATGCCCTTCAGCAGGCTCTGGAACAGGTGGTGGTGGGTATTGACCCAGCCGGGGTAGACGACGCAGCCCCTGGCGTCGATCACGCGCTCGCCAGGCTCAGGCGCCAGTGTGCCGATGGCAGCGATGACACCGCCGCGCACGCGGATATCGGTGCCGCTGCCGGCGCGCGCTGCCGCGCCGCGCTGGCCGGTGAACAGTTGCGCGGCCCCGCGCACCAGGAGGTCTGTCATGAGGTGTCTCTTCGGCCTAGCCGTGGTTGGCTTCGCTTTCGTGCCAGCTGCCCAGCGCCCACTTCGACAGCCAGGCCATCGCGGCAAACAGCAGCACGCCGGTGACGGTGATCAGCAGCAGCGCGGCGAACATGCGCGGGATGTTCAGCTGGTAGCCGCTTTGCAGGATCTGGTAAGCCAGCCCGGTGCCGGTGCCACCGGTGCCGGCCACGAACTCGGCCACCACCGCGCCGATCAGCGCCAGGCCCGAGCTGATGCGCAGCCCGCCGAAGAAGTACGGCAGCGCGCTGGGGATGCGCAGCCGCCACAGCGTCTGCAGACGGCTGGCACGGTTGAGCTTGAAGTAGCTCATCAGCCCGGGGTTCACGCTGCGCAGTCCCAGCGTGGTATTGGCGATGATCGGGAACAGTGCCACCAGCGTGGCGCAGATCACCAGCGACGCCGTCGGGCTCTTGACCCAGATGATGATCAGCGGCGCGATGGCGACGATGGGCGTCACCTGCAGCAGCACCGCGTAGGGGAAGAACGCGGTCTCGATGACCCGGCTCTGCACGAATGCGAAGGCGATCAGCACGCCCAGCACGGTGGCGCACAGGAAGGCGAAGACGGTGATCTTCAGCGTGGTGAACAGCGCGCCGAACAGCAGCCCGGCGTCGGTGAACAGCGTCTGCGCCACCAGCAGCGGCGACGGCACCAGGAACTTCGGAATCTCGAAGGCGGTGACGGCCCACTGCCACAGCCCGATCAGCACCACCGCCACCAGCGCCGGATAGAACACCCGCTGGACCTCGGGCCGCGACAGCAGCGGCGTGGCCCGCGCGGCCGCCGGGCTGGCAGGCGTTGCGCTCTCGGCAATGCTGTTCACGACAGGGCTCCTGCGGGCTGCGTGCCGCTGGCGCGCAGCAGGCTGTCCTGCAGCCGCTTGGCGTACTGGCTGAAGGCGGTGGAGACGCGGAACTCCGCGCCGCGTGGGTAGGGTTCGTCGATCTGCACCTCCTCGACCAGGCGGCCGGGCCGCGCGGCCATCACCACCACACGGGTGGACAGGTACACCGCCTCGTAGATGCTGTGGGTGACGAAGATCACCGTCAGCTTCTTCGCGCGCCACAGGTCCAGCAGGTCGCTGTCGAGCTTGTTGCGGGTGATCTCGTCCAGCGCGCCGAAGGGTTCGTCCATCAGCAGCAGCGTCGGCTGGGTGACCAGGCCGCGGGCGATGGACACGCGCATCTGCATGCCGCCGGACAGCTCGCGAGGCAAGGCACCCGCGAACTTGTCCAGGCCCACCATGGCCAGCGCATCGTGCACGCGCGGGCCCGCCTGGGCTGCAGGCACGCCCGCCAGGTCCAGCGGCAGCCGCACATTGCTCTGCACCTTGGCCCACGGCATCAGCGTGGGCTCCTGGAACACGAAGGACAACCGGTGGCCGGTGCTCTCGATCTGCTCCACCGGCTTGCGCCACAGCAGCAGCCGGCCATTGCTGGGCGACAGCAGGCCGGCCACCATCTTCAGCAGCGTGCTCTTGCCGCAGCCAGAGGGGCCGAGCAGCGTGACGAACTCGCCCTCCTGCACCGTCAGGTTGACGGGCTGCAGCGCATGCGTGCCATTCGGGTAGGTCTTCTCGACCGACAGCACCTCGACGGCCGGAATGCTTTCCGCGCCGCTCATGCCGCCACCGTCGTGCGCTTGTACATCTCGATCAGGTGTTCGCCGGCGGTCACCGGCTCGTAGCGGGCCGGGTTGCCCGGACCGATGCAGCAAGGCAACGGCGCGATGCGGGCTTCGGCGTCCAGGTCGAAGAAGTAGGCGATCGACCAGCGGTCGCGACCGCTGTGCTGGTTGATGACGCGGTGCATCGTCGAACGCCACCGGTCGTTGGTCCAGCGCGGCATCATGTCGCCGGTGTTGACCACCAACGCGCCGGGCAGCGGCTGTACGTCGAGCCAGCTGCCGTCGGCACGCTGCACCTGCAGGCCGCCGGCGTCGTCCTGTGCCAGCAGGGTCAGCGCGCCCCAGTCGGTGTGCGCACCGCAGCCGATCTGCCCGGGCGCTGCCTGCGCCGGCTGCGGCGGGTAGTGCAGCAGCCTGGTGGTGCAGATCGGGTCGCGCATGTAGCCGTCGAAGGCATGCGGCGCCATGCCCAGGCCTTGCGCGAACAGCGCCATCAGGCGCAGTGCCACCTGCTGCATCGCCGCCGAGTAGGCCTCGCAGGCCGCTCGGAAGCCGGGCACCAGCGCCTCGTCGGGCCATTGGTTGGGCCCGTAGCTGGTGTTGCCGGTGTAGAAGCTTTCCTTCACGTCGGGCGGCATGCCCACGTCCAGCGATTGCCAGCCGATCGGATCGAAGCCGCGCTTCAGCAGGGTGCCGGGCCGCCCCAAGCCCTGCGCTCCCCCTTGGGGGGGCGACGCCGCCAGCGGCGTCTTGGGGGCTCGTTCAGCCCAGCCGTCGATGTGCCAGCGGCGCTTGTCGCTGTCGGCCAGTGCGAAGAAGCGGTGCGACGCGCCGAAGGCGGCGTCGAACACCGGCTGCGGCACGCCGTGGCCGACCAGCGCGAAGAAGCCGGATTCGCGCAACGCAGCGTCGATGGCCTGCGCCTGCGACGCTGCGTTGCCAGCCGACAGATCGATCAGCGGGACGGTCATGCCCTGCCCTCAGGGCATGATCTTCAAGTCCTTGACGAACTCGGTGGTGTAGGTCTTCTTCAGGTCGACCTTGCTCGGATCGAGCAGCTTCATCGCCACCATCATGTCGTAGGTCTTCTTCATGCGCTCGTCGGTGACGATGCCCACGCCCATCTTGGCGGCGTCACCACCGAAGACCATGCCGGTCTCGTTCAGCAGCTTGATGCCGACGGCGATCTTGTCGTCGGTCATGTTCGGGTTGTCCTTCTTGATCAACGCGTTGGCGGCCGACGGATCGCCCTTCAGGTAGTCCTTCCAGCCCTGCATGCTGGCCTTGACGAAGGCGGCCACGGCCTTGGGGCGCTCCTTGATCGTCTTTTCCATGCAGACGATGGTGGTGCTGTACGGAGGCCAGCCGTAGTCGGACAGCAGGAAGACGTTGGGCTTGAACTTGGCTTCCTTCTCGATCGCGTAGGGCTCGCTCGAGAGGTAGCCCTGTTGCACCAGGTTCTTGTCGGCGATGAAGGGCTGGATGTTGAAGGTGTAGGGCCGCGCCTGCGAGGGCTCGAGCTTGTAGGTGGCCATCAGCCAGGGCCAGTAGGTGGTATTGGCGGCGCTGGAGATCAGGATGGTCTTGCCCTTCAGGTCTTCCATCTTGTTGACCACACCGGGGTGGCCGATCAGCACCTGCGGGTCCTTCTGGAAGGCCGCGGCCACGGTGACGGCGTTGATGCCGTTCTCCCAGGCCTTGATGGTCTGCGAGTCGTAGCCCATGAAGCAGTCGGTCTGGCCGGCCGCCAGCAGCTGCATGCCGTTGACCTGCGGGCCGCCCATCTTGATGGTCACGTCCAGGCCTTCCTTCTTGTACAGGCCGCTGGCCAGCGCCTGGTAGAAGCCGCCGTGTTCCGCCTGCGCATACCAGTTGGTCAGGAAGGTGAACTTCTCCTGGGCTTGCGCGGCCGTGCTGCCGAGGGCGGCGACGGCAAGGGCCAGGACGCGGACGGCTCGAGACTTCATGGGGCTTTCCTTTGATTGCACGTGGGTTGCGGCGCCGGACATACGGCGCACCTTGTCCCGTGGTGCAAGCGTTGTGCCATCACCGCGCAGCCCACCAGCACCTGTGCGGTGCGGCGCCAGCACAGCGGTGGTGCCAGGCGCCCCGTCCGGGGTCGCAATGCCCCACGGCCGACCAGGTTTTCAGCGCGGCAGCGGCAGGTAGGCGGTGGCCTCCACCTCGATCAGGATGTCGGCCGTGGGCAGCATGGCGCTGACTTCCACCACGGTGGAGGCCGGCGGCTCGCCGGTGAAGAACAGCTTGCGCACCCGGCTGTAGTACGGAAAGTGGTCCAGGTTACGGAAATACTGGACCAGCTTGAACACGTCGTCCATGCGGCCGCCGGCCGCCTCGACCGTGCTGCGGATGCGGTCCAGCACGTACCAGCTCTGCGCCAGGATCGGGCCTTCCTTGATGTCGGTGCTGAATTCGCCGGTCTCGCCGAGCAGCTGGCGCGCCTCGGCCGGGATGTCGGCATAGCCCTTGACGATGGTGGCTCGGGCCGGGTCCACCGCAATGACGCCGGACAGGAAGACGAAGTCGCCGGCACGGCGCCAGGCCGAGTACTTGGCCAGCGGCTGGGCAATGGAACTCATAGCGCCTCCAGGGTGCGCTTCACGCGGGCCAGGAAGGCCTCGCGCTCGGCCTGTGTCACGTGGTTCATGTTGTACAGCTGCAGCCAGCGCATTCGGCAGCGCGCCGCGTACAGCGGCCGCAGACCGCGCATCAGCAGGCTGCGGCCGGGGTCGCCGATGAACTTGAGCCACCACCAGGGCGCGCCCGAGGTGGTGATGCCGACGAAGAGCTTGATGTTCTGCAGCTCACCGCGGATCGTGCGCTGCTTGGCCGGCGCGATGCGGAAGGTGACGCCGGGCAGCCAGACGCGGTCGAGCCAGCCTTTCAGCATGGCCGGCAGGCCGTAGTTCCAGGTGGGGTAGACGGCCACCCAGCCGTCGGCCCACTGCAGCGCCTCGACATGCGCGGCCACGCCTTCGATGTTGCGCTGCGTGTCGGTGAGGTAGGTCTTCTTCTCGGCCGGGCTCAGCACCGGGTCGAAGCCTTCGGCGTAGAGGTCGATCTCGCGCAGTTCGTGGCCGGCAGCGCGCAGCGCGTCGGCGGCGGTGCGGCGCAGCGCCGCGCCGAAGCTCTGCGGATCGGGGTGGCAGTACACCAGCAGCAGCTTCATGCGCCCACCTGCAGGCCCAGCATGCGCTCGTCCCAGGCACGCACCTTGCCGGGGTTCATCAGCCCCAGCGGATCGGCGCGCTGCTTGAAGGCCAGCTGGGCCTCGTCCACCTGCTTCATGCCGCCGTCCTCGAGCCGGAAGGTGTGCGGGTCGAAGATGCGGCAGCCGTCGGCCTCGAAGCTGGCGATCAGCTCGCGCTGCTGGGCGGCGTCGAAGTACTGCACCAGCGGCAGCGCGAAGGCCACCAGCTCGCCGCCGGCGCGGCTGAACTCATGGTGGAAGTACAGCTCGTCGCCGAAGCGCTGCATCTGCGCCGCGACCAGCGCCGGGTCCAGCGGGCCCGGATAGGCCACCTGCAGGTAGGTGACGCCGCGGTCGGACTTCAGGGCTTCGAGCGTGGTGTGGTTGTAGGCGCATTCGGTGGCCGAAGGCAGTCCTTCAGCCAGCAGCTCGGCCTCGGTGCCGCGTACCACCACCCGGCCGCCCATCTGCGCGGCCAGCGCCTCGTAGGCCGGCAGCGTGCCGGGCGAGACCTGGGCGAACATCGCGTCGGCATCCTCCAGCCGGTCGCGCAGGCCGGCGTAGTACGGCGTGATGCGCCGCTCCACCGCCGAGAGCTGGAACACGTCGATGCTGCCGTCCCGGCTGCGCTGGCCCACGGCCAGCCCGAAGCGCAGCACCGCGTCGTAGCTGTCGAAGAGCGTGATGGTGTGCTGCCAGTCGACGGCGTCGGTCAGCGCGATCTCCACCTCGGTGATCAGGCCGTTGGTGCCGTAGGCATGGTGGGCCTTCTGGATGTCGGCGTCGTGCAGGTCGATGACCTGCGGCGGGTCTTCCAGCGTGACGATGCGCAGTCGCCGCACGTTGCCGGGGTCGGCCAGGATGCCGTGGCGGATCGAGCCGATGCCCGAATGCCCCCCTGCGATGAAGCCGCCCAGCGTGGCGATGCGCTCGGTGCTGGGCCACATGCGCAGTTGCTGGCCGGTGGCGCGGGCGGCCTGGTTCAGGTCGTGGATCAGCACGCCGGCCTCGACCACCGCCCAGCCAGGCTCCAGCCGCAGGATGCGGTTCAGCGCGGTGGCGTCCATGACGATGCCGCCGTGCAGCGGCACGCACTGCCCGTAGTTGCCGGTGCCGCCGCCACGCACGGTGAGCGGCACGCGGTGGCGGGCGCAGACGGCCGCGAGAAGCAGCACCTCGTCCTGGTTGTGCGGCTTGACGACCAGATCGGGCCGCTTGCCCTGCAGCGCTTCGGCCAGGATCGGGCTGTACCAGTGGTAGTCGGCGGCAGCACGCTCGCGGGCCGCGTCGCTGTCGTCGATCTCCAGGCCCTGCAGGGCCTGGCGCACGGCCGGCCAGTCGACCGGATCGCCAGGGAAGTAGAAGGAGTGGGGCGTCATCGCCGCCACCGTGAGCAACCCGTGTGCCAGCCGGCCGCGCCCGGGCCGGCGGCTGGACGAAGGCCGGTCACGCGGCGGCGGGCCGCTCCTCCAGCGCCGCCTTGTAGATGGTGTTGCGCGGCTGCGCGAACAGCCGACGCACCATCGGCTCGAACTCGCTGATCGGCAGCGTCTCGCCCTTCGGGTCGAAGGCCGGGTTGTCGTACAGCGCGATGAACTCCTCGGTGCGCGCGTAGTGCGCGTGGCCCTTGAACATGTCGCGCATGTTGCGGTCCATGCCCAGGTGGTGGAAGAAGTTGTAGCCCTGGAAGATGCCGTGGTTCTGCACCATCCACAGGTTGGCCTCGCTGACGAAGGGCTTCAGGATCGCCGCGGCGATGTCCGGGTGGTTGAAACAGCCCAGCGTGTCGCCGATGTCGTGCAGCAGTGCGCAGACCACGTATTCCTCGTCGCGGCCGTCGCGCAGCGCCAGCGTGGCGGTCTGCAGGCAGTGGGTGTAGCGGTCGACCGGGAAGCCGCCGTAGTCGCCGTCCAGCAGCTTCAGGTGCGCCAGGATGCGATCGGGCAGCGCCTGGCTGAAGGGCCGGAACTCGCCGGCAATCAGCTGCCAGTCGGCCGCGGTGCTCTGGTCCATGCGGACGAAGGTGGCACGGTCGTTCATGCGGGTCTCCTCGTGGGGTCGGGCAGAAAGAGCAGCATCGCCTGCTCGGTGAGTTGGTCGAGCGTGGCGCCCATGCCGGGCTTGTACCACTGTACCGACCAGTTCAGCGCGCCCAGGCACATCAGCCGGGCGGCGCGGGCGTCGGCGCGGATGCGGCCGGCGCGACACAGCGCGTCGAGCACGCCGCTCCAGGCGGCTTCGTACTCACGCTGCAGGCGGGCGATGGCGGCGCGCTGCTCGGTGCTCAGCGAGCGCCATTCGTACAGCATCACCGGAATGAAGTCGCTGCCCGGGCCCAGCAGCACGTCGAAATGGGTGCGCACCAGCCGGCGCAGCAGCGCCTCGGGCGCCTCGGCCGCCTGCTGCGAAGCGGCCAGGGCCTGCGCCTGCCGCTGCAGCGCGGCGCGCATGCCCTGCTCCACCACGGCGGCCAGCAGCGCGCCCTTGCTCTCGAAGTGATAGAACGGCGAGCCCGAGCGCATGCCCGCCGCGGCGGCGATGTCGCGGGTGGTGGTCGCGGCAAAGCCCTGGCGGCGGAACAGCCGCGCGGCCACGCGCAGCAGCTTCTGCCGGCGATTGCCTTCGTCCAGCGCTTCGGGCGGCTTGCGCGGACGACCGCGCGGCCGCCGCACCGGGGCTTCGGCCAGCACGGCCAGGGCCTCGGCCATCAGCGGCCGCCCAGGCCGATCGAACGGCTGATCAGCTCCTTCATGATCTCGTTGGTGCCGCCGTAGATGCGCTGCACGCGGGCGTCGGCCCAGGCGCGGGCCACCGGGTATTCCCACATGTAGCCATAGCCGCCGTGCAGCTGCACGCATTCGTCGATGATCTTGTTCTGCAGGTCGCTGCACCAGTACTTGGCCATCGACGCGGTGGCGCTGTCCAGCTTGCCCTGCACTTCCAGCTCGGTGCACTTGTCGACGAAGACCCGCGCCACCTGCGCCTCGCTCTGCAGTTCGGCCAGCTTGTAGCGGGTGTTCTGGTAGGCGCCCACCGGCTGGCCGAAGACCTTGCGGTCCTTGACGTAGGCCAGCGTCAGGTCGATGGCCGACTGCATCGCTGCCACCGCGCCGATGGCGATCTGCAGCCGCTCCCAGGGCAGCTGCTCCATCAGGCAGATGAAGCCGCGGCCCTCGCCGCCCAGCAGGTTGTCCACCGGCACCTTGACGTCCTGGAAGAACAGCTCGGAGGTGTCCTGCGCCTTCAGGCCCACCTTCTTCAGCCGCTTGCCGCGCTCGAAGCCGGGCATGCCGCGCTCCACCAGCAGCAGGCTGGTGCCCTTGGCGCCGGCCTCGGGGTCGGTCTTGGCGACCACGATCACCAGGTCGGCATGCCAGCCGTTGGTGATGAAGGTCTTCGAGCCGTTCAGCACGTAGTGGTCGCCCTTGCGCACCGCCGTGGTCTTGACGCCCTGCAGGTCCGAGCCGGCGGCCGGCTCGCTCATCGCGATGGCGCCGACCATCTCGCCACTGGCCAGCTTGGGCAGGTAGCGCTTCTTCTGGTCCTCGGTGCCGTAGCGCAGGAGGTAAGGCGCCACGATCTCGGTGTGCAGGCCGAAGCCGATGCCGCTGTAGAAGCCGGCCGACAGCTCTTCCATCTGCACCACCGAGTACAGCTTGTCGACGCTGGCACCGCCGTACTGTTCGGGCATGGTCATGCACAGGAAGCCGTTGGCGCCGGCCTTGCGCCAGACCTCGCGGTCCACGTAGCCCTGCTCTTCCCAGTCGGCGTGGAAGGGCGCGATTTCCTTGTCGACGAAGCGGCGGAAGCTGTCGCGGAAGGCTTCGTGGTCGGCACTGAACAGGTTGCGTTCGATCATGGTCGGGTGCTCCGGGTTGAATTTCGCAAAGCGCTTGCTTGGCAATAAGTTTAGCGTGCAGCGGCATGTCCCCGTGGCGCCGTCGGGGATCGCACAATGCGCGCGATGCCGCAACGCTTCGACCCCACCGATTGGCCACGGCCCACCACCGTGCTGGTGCTGGCGCCGCACCCCGATGATTTCGACGCCATCGGCGTCACGCTGCGCGCGCTGGCGGCCCACGGCCATGCGCTGCACCTGGCGGTGCTGACGCCGGGCAGCAGCGGCGTCGACGACGGCTTCCAGGGCGCCCTTGACGACGACGCGAAGGCCGCGCTGCGCGAGCAGGAGCAGTTGGCCAGCTGCCGCTTCTTCGGGCTGCCGGCCGCGCGCTGCCACTTCCTGCGGCTGTGGCAACGCGCCGACCGGGCGGTGGATGATGCCGAGCGGCTGCGCACGCTGGTGCGGCAGCTGCAACCCGGGCTGGTGTTCATGCCGCACGGCAACGACAGCAATGCCACGCACCGCCGCAGCTACGAGGCCTTTCACGCGCTGGCGCAGGCCGAGCGGCTGACGCTGCAGGCCTGCCTGAACCAGGATGCCAAGACGCAGGGCCTGCGGCCGGATCGGGTGATGCCCTTCGGCGAGGCCGAGGCCGCCTGGAAGGCGCAGCTGCTGCGCCACCACGAGTCGCAGCAGCAGCGGAACCAACGCAGCCGTGGCCACGGCTTCGACGCGCGCGTGGTGCAGGTCAACCGCGATGCGGCTGCGGGGCTGGGCCTGGCCGAGCCCTATGCCGAAGTGTTCGAACTGGCGCGCTACGTCGACGGCCGCGTGCAGACCTAAGCGCGTCGCTGCTTCCAGGCCACGTAGCGCGCGGCCAGCCGCTCCAGCAGCGGCGGCGCATGGCCTTCGTCATGCCCGGCCGCCTCCAGGTCCAGCGGCGCGCCGCCGGCGCGGTAGCTGTCGGCAAACATCGAAAGCACCTTGCTGCGCACCACGCCGCGCAGCGGCAGGTGGGCCATCATCCCGTAGGTGGCGGCGCGACCCTTCTGCGCCAGCGTCGGGTCGGCGCGCACCGTGGCCACCGCCTCGCGCAGGTCGCGCAGATAGTCGTCGACCACCGGCAGGTGCTGCGCGGTGATCATCGCGTGCAGTCCGTCCGGGAATTGCAGCCGGTTGACCAGCCAGCCCTTGGCGTCCATCTGGTCGCCAACCGCGAAGATGTTCAGGTCGGCATCGGCCGAGCCATAGGCCAGCAGCGGGCCGGTGGGCTCGCCCAGCACGCGCAGCCCCGGCGTCGCCTCGATGCCGCTGCGCATGCGGTCGAAGGCCTCGCTGGTGCGCGCCGCCAGGTCGCGATAGCCATCGACGCCGAAATGCTGCAGCGCCGCCCAGGCAGCCGCATAGGCGCCGCCCGGCCGCGTGCCCAGCAGCGCCGGCGAGGCGAACACACCGCCGGGCCAGTCGGTGGCGACGAACATCTGGTGCTTCAGCAGATGAAGGTTGCGGTAGGTGATGGTCGACGCGCCCTTGGCGGCAAAGCCGTACTTGTGCAGGTCGGCCGAGATCGAGGTGACGCCGGGCACGCGGTAGTCCCAGCGCGGCAGCGCGATGCCGTTCATCTCCATGAAGGGCAGGATGAAGCCGCCCACGCAGGCATCCACGTGCAGCGGCACCTGGTGGCGCTGGGCGATGGCGCCCATGGCCTCGATCGGGTCGATGCTGCCGTGCGGGTATTCCGGCGCCGAACCCAGGATCATCACCGTGCGGCGGTTGATCATCGACTCGAGCTTGGACACGTCGGCATGCAGCCGCGCGTCCAGCGGCAGCAGCCTCAGCTTCACGCCGAAGTACTCGCTGGCCTTGAACCAGGCCACGTGCGCGGTGGTGGGCACGATCATCTCGGGCTTGCGCACGCCGCGGGTCGCGCGGGCCAGGTCGCGGTAGGTCTTGACGGCCAACAGGCAGCTTTCGGTGCCGCCGGAGGTGACGACGCCGCAGGTCTCGGGCCCGCCATGCTGCAGCCGCGCCGCGGCGGCGACGATCTCGCTTTCGAAGCGCTTCAGGCTCTTGAAGGCGCCGGGGTTCAGGCCGTTGGCCGAGGCATAGCTGGCATAGGCCTGCTGCAGGAAGCCGTCATGTTCGGCGTCCAGGTAGTACACCAGGCTCCACAGCCGGCCCGACTGGTAGTGCGGATCGGCCGCACCGTAGCTGCGCAGCTGCTGCAGCACCTGGTCGGCCGGGAGGCCGTGTTCGGGCAGGGCATCTTGGGCGGACATGATGGCGCGGGAGGCTAGCAGATGCCTCGCCAGCAGCCGAGCGCCCGCGATGGTGAAATCGGCCTATGCCAAACCGCGCCTGGATGTGTACCGAACTGGCCCCCGACCTGTCGGGCCTGCAACTGCTGCCCCATCCGCTGCCGCCGCCCGGCCCGGGCGAAGTGGCAGTGCGCGTGCGCGCCGCGGCGCTGAACTTCCCCGACCTGCTGATGACCGAGGGCAAGTACCAGCACAAGCCGGCGCTGCCTTTCGTGGCGGGCATGGAATGCGCCGGCGAGGTGACGGCCGTGGGCGCCGGCGTCACGGCCTTCGTTACCGGTGACCGGGTGTGCTTCAGCGGCCACGGCGGCGCCTTCACCGAAGCGCTGGTGGCGCCGGCCGCCGCCCTGCGCCGCCTGCCCCCCGGCCTGGATTTCGCACAGGGTGCCGCCTATGGCGTGGCCGCCATCACCGCCTGGGTGGCGCTGGTGCGGCGCGCCGCCCTGCAGCCCGGTGAGACGCTGCTGGTGCATGGTGCCAGCGGCGGCACCGGGCTGGCCGCGGTGCAACTGGGCTGCTTTCTGGGTGCGCGCGTCATCGCCACCGGCAGCACGGCCGCCAAGCTGGAAGCCGCGCGCGCAGCCGGTGCGCAGCACCTGCTGGTGGGGCAGCCCGGCGCGTTGGGCCTGGCGGCCGAGGTGAAGGCGCTGACTGGCGGCGCCGGTGTCGACGTGGTCTTCGATCCGGTGGGTGGCGACCTGTTCGATGCCTCGGTGCATTGCATGGCCTGGGGCGGCCGGCTGCTGGTGGTGGGCTTTGCCAGCGGCCGCATTGCCACGCTGCCCACCAACCTGGCGCTGATCAAGGGCTTCTCGGTGATGGGCGTGCGCGCCGGCGAATACGGCCGCCGCGACCCGGTGCGCGGCGAACAGAACCGCCAGGCCATCGAGTCGCTGGCCGCGCGCGGCGTGTTCACGCCGCTGATCGGCGCGCGCTTTCCCTTCGAGCAGGCCAAGGAGGCCTACCGCGCGCTGGCCGGCCGCGGCGTGGCCGGCAAGGTGGTCATCGAGATGTAGTCAGAAGTAGGTGGCGATGGCATCGACCACGTCGTAGCGATCGTCCACCACCGCCATCCAGCGCCACTTGTCGAAGGTGGTGCAGGGGTGCGAGATGCCCAGCCCGACCAGGTCGCCCACCTGCGGCGCGGGGCCGTGCGCCTCGAAGCGCAGATAGGCATGCTGGTCGTTCATCGCGCTGACCTTCCACGCTTCGGGTGCCGGCACCGGCGCGTCCTGGCCGCGGGCCAGCCAGTGCGCCGGGATCGGCATCTCGATGTCGTAGGAGCAGTCGCGCTTGCCGGCGCTCAGCAGCGCCAGCCCGGGCTCGGGGCAGGACTGCACGCGCGTCCACACCTCCAGCGCGGCCTGCAGGCCATGGCTGCAGCCCAGCCGCGTCTCCATCACCGCCATGTAGCGCCGGTAGCTGCCGTGGTCGTGCGTGGCATAGCAGCCCGAGCGCAGCACGCCACGCACCGGCCTCGACAAGCGCAGCCGCAGCCACGGCGCCACCAGGTCGAAGATCGACGAGCCGCCGGCGCTGAGCAGCAGCTCGTCGGTGTCGAACAGGCCCTCGGCATCGCATTGCCGGACCACTGCGTGCACGCGCTGCATCAGGCCGTCGACCAGCGCGCGGTCTTCGTCGCTGCGGCCCTTGGCCCACAGGCCTTCGTAGCATTCGATGCCGGCCAGCGCGAAGGCCGGGCTGGCATGCAGCTGCCGCGCCAGCGCCAGCGCCTGCTCGGCGCTGCGGCAGCCGGTGCGGCCGCCGTCTAGGCCCAGCTCCAGCAGCACTTCGAAGGGTGACGGCGGCGTCGGCTGCGCCTGGAACCAGGCCTCGACCTGCGCGGCCTGCGCGGCCGAGTCCACCAGGAAGGGCAGGCGCAGGCCCGGTTGCGCCTGGCGCAATGCGGCCAGCGCCTGCAGGTCGGCGGCGGCCAGCACCTGGTTGGCGATCAGCCCGCGCGGCACGCCAGCCAGCACGCCCAGCCGGGCCTGCACCACGTTGGCGAAGGTGATGCCCCAGGCGCCGGCCTGCAGCTGTGCGGCAAAGATCTGCGGCGACATCGGCGTCTTGCCATGCGGCGCCAGGTCCACGCCGCGTGCCTGCGCAAACTGTTGCAGCCAGCGCAGGTTGCCGGCCAGTGCATCGCGCTTCACCACGGCTAGCGGCAGTGGCAGGTCGCCTCGCAGCAGCTGCCAGCCCTGCGCACCGATTTGCGAGCGGCGCAGCGGCGGCCGGTCGTGCGGATAGCCCTTGGCACCCGGGCCGCCGATCCAGGGGTCGAGCAACTCGTCGGGCTGCATGGTCTGCCGCGTCAACGACCCAGCAGCGACAACGAGATCCACGGCTGCCAGACGATGATGGCCAGGCAGAGCAGCATCAGCGCGATGAAGGGCACGGCGGCCAGCACCAGCTCGCCGAACTTGCGCTTGAACACGGACATCGCCACCAGCAGGTTCAGGCCCACCGGTGGCGTGAGGAAGCCGATCTCCAGGTTGACGATCATGATGATGCCGAACATCACCTTGTCGAAGCCGTAAGCCATGGCCAGCGGCGCCAGCAGCGGGCCGAGGATCAGGATGGCTTCGCCGCTGGTCATCAGGCAACCGACGATCAGCAGCAGGATGTTGACGATCAGCATGAAGACCAGCGGGTTCTCGGTCACGCCCTTCATCATCTCGACCATCATGCCGGGCACCTGGTGCTCGGTCAGCACCAGATTCAGGCTCAGCGCCACCGCCAGCAGCGGGAACAGCGTGCCGCCCAGCTTGGAAGCGTCCAGCACCACGGCGTAGAAATCCTTGAGCTTGAACTCGCGGTGGATGAAGGTCTCGACGATCAGTGCATACACCAGCGACACCGCCGCCGCCTCGATGGCCGAGAAGTAACCGGTGTAGATGCCGCCGAGCAGGATCACCGGCATCAGCAAGGCCCAGATGCCCTCGCGCAGCGCGGTGCCGACGCGGCCGATGTCGAAGGCCTTGCGCGGCAGCATGCGGTTGACCCACATCGAGTACAGCGCAAAGGCCAGCAGCAGCAGCAGCCCCGGCCCGATGCCGGCGATGAACAGCTCGGTGATCGAGGTTTCGGTGACCAGCCCGTAGAGGATCAGCGGGATCGACGGCGGAATGATGATGCCCAGCGTGCCGCCGGCCATCACCACGCCGAGCGCGAACTTGTCGTTGTAGCCGCCCTTCAGCATGGCCGGCAGCATGACCGTGCCGATGGCCAGCATGGTGACGATCGACGAACCGGAGATGGCGGCGAACACGCCGCAGCTGAGCACGCAAGCCACCGCCAGGCCGCCGGGCAGGTGCTCGGTCAGCGAGGCGGCGATGTTGATCAGCCGGCGGGCGGTGGAGCCCTTGGTCATGACCCCGCCGCACAGGATGAACATCGGGATCGACAGGATCAGCTCCTTGTCGAGCGAGATCCACATGTCCTCCAGGATGTAGTCGAGCTGCCCCTTGCCCCAGACGATGTGCACCACCGCGGCGGCCGCCAGCAGGATGACGAGCAGGGGCTGGCGCAGCGTCAGCAGCACCAGCACCATGGCCAGCAGGATCAGCGTGCCGGTCATTCCTGGAACTCGGGCGGCAGCGGCCGCACCGCAGGCCAGATTGCAAAGATGAAGTAGCGCAGCGCGGCCGACGCAAAGCCCAGCGGAATGGCCAGCTGTATCGGCCAGGCCGACACGTTGATCACCGCCGCCAGCACGCCCGACTCCTTCGACGCGATGACGAACTGCACGCCGTACCAGGTGACGCCCAGCAGGAACAAGCCGGTGAAGACATCGGCGATGCGGTCCATGTGCGGCGACCACGACGCCGGCACCCACTTGAAGGCCACACGCGGCACCAGGTGCACGCCGGTGGCGGTGGCGATGCCGATGCCGGCGAAGGAGCCGATGACGAGTGCGAAGACCGCCAGCTTCTGCGAGCCGAACAGGCCGGTGGCGCCGACCTTGATACCCAGCATCGACATCACCGGACCGTAGAGCTCACGGCCCAGCACGTCGATCATCAGCACCAGCGCGATGAAGCTGAACGCCAGCACGGCGATCCAGCATTCGATCTTGTGCCACACCGCCAGCAGCACGACCACCGCCCGGGGGGCCGGCGGCGGGCGGGTGGCCGGCGCTGCCACCGAGGCCGTCATCGACGAAGACCTGCCGCTACTTCGGGCAGGCCTTCTTGCCGGCTTCCATCAGCGCCAGGAACTTCTCGCCCTCGGGGCCGGTGTCCTTGGCAATCTCCTTCCACACCGGCGGCAGGTTCTTGGCCCATTCGGCACGCTGCTCTGGCGTGGCCTCCACGACGATGCCGCCAGCCTGCTTGTGCGCAGCGGTCAAGGCCGTATCTACCGCGCGGATTTCCGCACGCAGCGTGCTGACCGGCGTCTTGCGCAGGCCGACGTCGAAGGAGGCCCGCAGATCCGCCGGCATCTTGTCGTACAGGCCCTTGTTCATCAGCGTGACGCCCGCCGATTCCCACAACGGCAGCTTGGTCAGCGTGGGCAGCACCTTGTTCAGACCCGAAGGCACGTAGAAGGCTAGCGGCGTGGGATAGGTGTCGATCAGCCCGGTCTGCGAGGACGAAGCCACCTCGGCCACGTTGGTGGGAATCGGGTTGGCGCCCATTTCGCGCCAGAACTCGGTGGTGGCCTTGTTGACCACCACGCCGACCTTGATGCCCTTCACGTCGGCCGGCGTGGCATAGGCCTTCTTGCCCGGCAGGTGCACCGGCCCCACCTCGCCCCAGTTGATGAACACCAGGTTCTTCTTGGCCAGCGCCTCGGTGGTGAACTTCTGCAGGTGGTTGTCGAGCACGCAGTCGCGCTGTGCCTGGCTGTCGAAGAACAACGGCAGGTTCACCAACGAGATCTCCGGCACCTGCAGCGCCACTGCCGCCACGGTGAAGGAGCCCATGTCCAGACGGCCGCGCGAGATCTGCGCGATCGCGTCGTTCTCGCTGCCCAGTTGCGAGCCGTAGAACGGCGTGATCTTCACCGCGCCCTTGGTCTCCTCAGCCACCTGTGCCGCCGTGCGGTCGATTTGCTTGGCCCACGGCGAGGTCGGCGGGGCGGAGGAAGCGAACTTGTACTCCAGCGTCTGGGCCTGGGCCACGGCGGCCATGCAGCCCATGGCGATCAAGCCGAGCTTGCAGCGGATGCGACTCATGCGGGTGTCTCCTCGGTAGATATGAGCGTAGTGTTTCAGATGGATCCGTGCGATCCATTGGGGAAAGGCCGGGGAGCGCGACGATCAGCGGAACGAGGCGTTGATCTTCGCCAGCGCCGCGGCGCCAGGGCACAGCGCCGCTTCGTCCAGCTGGTTCAGCGGCCGCGCGCTGGTGTGCAGCGCGGCATGCAGGTCGGCCGCGTCGGGGTCGACGTAGATCAGCCCGGTGACCACCTCGCCGCGCGCCTGCATGGCCTGCACGTGGTTCATCGCGCTGATGCGGTCGGTCGGGTCGTAGTCGGTATGCAGCTTGCGCAGCCGCATCAGGCTGCCGTCGGCCTGCGGCAGCGTGATCACCTCGCCCGGCGCCGGCTCGGCCTTCACCTCTTCCGCCAGGTCGATGAAATCGATGCGGCTGACCGCCTCGTTGTGCTCGCGCACGTAGTCGTAGCTGCGCGTGCTGCCCTCGTGGTTGTTGAAGGCCACACAGGGGCTGATGACGTCGATGAAGGCCGCGCCGCCGTGGCGGATGGCGCCTTCGATCAGCGGCACCAGCTGCGCCTTGTCGCCGGAGAAACCGCGGGCCACGTAGGTGGCGCCCAGCTGCAGCGCCATGCCGATCAGGTCCACCGGCGAGTCGGGGTTGACCACGCCCTTCTTCGACTTCGAGCCGCGGTCGGCGGTGGCGCTGAACTGGCCCTTGGTCAGGCCGTAGACGCCGTTGTTCTCGACGATGTAGACCATGCGCACGCCGCGGCGCATCGCATGCGCGAACTGGCCGAGCCCGATCGAGGCCGAATCGCCGTCGCCCGAGACGCCCAGGTACAGCAGCTCGCGGTTGGCCAGGTTGGCGCCGGTCAGCACGCTGGGCATGCGGCCGTGCACGGTGTTGAAGCCGTGGCTGGCGCCCAGGAAGTAGTCCGGCGTCTTGCTGCTGCAGCCGATGCCCGACAGCTTGGCCACCTTGTGCGGCTGGATGTCCAGCTCCCAGCAGGCCTGGATGATGGCCGCGCTGATGCTGTCGTGCCCGCAGCCCGCGCACAGCGTGCTGATCTTGCCTTCGTAGTCGCGCCGCGTGTAGCCGACCTTGTTGGTGGCCAGCGTGGGGTGGTGCAGCGGCGGTTTGGCGATATAGGTCATGTGCTCCTCGCCTTGCGTTGCAGTTCGGCGGCCCGCGCCTCGATGTGGCGGGTGATGGCCTGGGTGATGAAACGTGCGGTGATCGGCGTGCCGTCGTAGTGCAGCACCGCGAACAGCTTGGACGGCGCCACCGCCAGCTCGTTGATCAGCAGGCTGCGCATCTGCGCGTCGCGGTTCTGCTCGACAACGAAGACCTCGTCGTGCGCCTCGATGAACTCCAGCACGCTGGCCGGGAACGGGAAGGCGCGCAGCCGCAATGCATCCAGATGGATGTCGGCCGCAGACAGGCTGTGCAGCGCCTCGTCCATGGCCGGGCTGGTGCTGCCGAAGTACAGCACGCCCAGCCGCGTCTTCCTGGCCGCCGCGCGCGGCACCGGCTGCGGCACCAGCGTGGCCGCAGTGCGGAACTTGGCGTTCAGCCGCTGCACGTTGCGCAGGTAGTCGGGCCCGGTCTCGGAGTAGCGCGCGTACTCGTCGCGCGTGGTGCCGCGGGTGAAGAAGCTGCCCTTGCTGGGGTGCGTGCCGGGCAGCGTTCGCCACGGGATGCCGTCGCCGTCCACGTCCTTGTAGCGGCCGAAGTCGCGCCCGGCTTCCAGCATCTCGGCCGTCATGATCTTGCCGCGGTCGAAGCGCCGCTCGTCGTCCCAGGCAAAGGGTTCGCACAGGCGCTGGTTCATGCCGATGTCCAGGTCGGTCATCACGAACACCGGCGTCTGCAGGCGGTCGGCCAGGTCCAGCGCGGCAGCGGCATGCTCGAAGCACTCATGCGGGTCCTGCGGGAACAGCAGCACGTGCTTGGTGTCGCCGTGCGAGGCATAGGCGCAACTCAGGATGTCGGCCTGCTGGGTGCGCGTGGGCATGCCGGTGGAAGGCCCGCCGCGCTGCACGTTGATGATGGTCACCGGGATCTCGGCGAAGTAGGCCAGCCCGATGAACTCGGTCATCAGGCTGACGCCGGGGCCCGAGGTGGCGGTGAAGGCGCGTGCGCCGTTCCAGCCGGCACCGGTGACCATGCCGATCGAGGCGATTTCGTCCTCCGCCTGCACGATGGCGTAGGCATGCTCGCCGGTGGCCGGATCGGTGCGCAGCTTCTGGCAATAGCGCTGGAAGGCCTCGGCCACCGACGACGAGGGCGTGATCGGGTACCAGGCGCAGACGCTGGCCCCACCGTACACGCAGCCCAGCGCTGCAGCGGTGTTGCCGTCGACCAGGATGCGCTCGCCGACCTTGTCACGCTTCTCGACGCGCAGGCCCACGACTTCATCGCGCAGGTGCTCGGCGGCGAAGTCGCGGCCCAGGTGCAGCGCGCGCACGTTCGAGGCCAGCAGCTTTTCCTTGCCGCGGTACTGCTCGCCGAACAGCTGCTCGATCACCGCGATGTCGATGCCCAGCAGCTGCGCCAGAGCGCCGACGTAGAGGATGTTCTTGAACAGCTGGCGCTGCCGCGGGTCACTGTAGGTGGCGTTGCAGATCTCGGTGATCGGCATGCCCAGCGTGACCACGTCGTCGCGGAAGGCACTGGCCGGCACCGCGCGGGTGGAGTCGTAGAACAGGTAGCCGCCGCTTTCCACCTCGCGCACGTCCTGCGCCCAGGTCTGCGGGTTCATCGCCACCATCATGTCGATGCCGCCGCGGCGGCCCAGCCAGCCGGCCTCGCTGACGCGCGCCTCGTACCATGTGGGCAGGCCCTGGATGTTGCTGGGAAAGATGTTGCGCGGGCTGACCGGCACGCCCATCCGGATGATGGCCTTGGCGAACAGCTCGTTGGCCGAAGCCGAACCCGAGCCGTTGACGTTGGCGAACTTGACGACGAAGTCGTTGACCGCGTGGATACGTTTCATGCGGTGGCCTCCTCGGCAGCCTTGTCACGGCAGGACGGCCCGGCGTGGGTCATCTGCAGGAAGAACTTCTGCATGTCCCAGGCGCCGGTCGGGCAGCGCTCGGCGCACAGGCCGCAGTGCAGGCAGACGTCCTCGTCCTTGACCATCACGCGGCCGGTCTTCAGCGCATCGCTGACGTACAGCGCCTGCGCCAGGTTGGTGGACGGCGCCTTCAGCCGGGTGCGCAGCTCGGCTTCCTCGCCGTTGGCGGTGAAGGTGATGCAGTCGGTGGGGCAGATGTCGACGCAGGCATCGCACTCGATACACAGCTTTTGCGTGAAGCTGGTCTGCACGTCGCAGTTCAGGCAGCGCTGGGTCTCGCGGAAGGCGGTGGCGGCATCGAAGCCCAGTTCCACCTCGACCTTGATGCTGGCCAGCGCCGCCTGGGCTGAAGCCCACGGCACCTTGTAGCGCGCGTCGGTGGACACCGCGTTGTCGTAGCTCCACTCGTGGATGCCCATCTTCTGCGACACCAGCGTGGTATGCGGCGGCGGCCGCTGCGTCACGTCCTGCCCCTGCAGGAAGCGGTCGATGGACACCGCCGCCTCGTGGCCCTGCGCCACCGCGGTGATGATGTTCTTCGGGCCGAAGGCGGCGTCGCCACCGAAGAAGACCTCGGGCCGCGTGGACTGCAGCGACTTCTCGTGCAGCACGGGAAGGCCCCACTTGTCGAAGTCGATGCCGGCATCGCGCTCGATCCACGGGAAGGCGTTCTCCTGGCCGACGGCGATCAGCACCTCGTCGCAGTCGAAGGTGGCTTCGCGGCCCGTGGGCTGCAGCGTGCGCTTGCCCTGCGCGTCGTAGACCGCCTCGACGATCTCGAAGCGCATGCCCACCAGGCGGCCACGCTCGTGCAGGAAGGCCTTCGGCACGTGGTTGTCGATGATCGGGATGCCCTCGTGCATCGCGTCTTCCTTCTCCCAGGGCGAGGCCTTCATCTGGTCGAAGGGGCTGCGCACGATCACCTTGACGTCGCTGGACCCAAGGCGCCGCGCCGAACGGCAGCAGTCCATCGCGGTGTTGCCGCCGCCCAGCACGATGACGCGCGGCTTGACGCTCTTGACGTGCCCGAAGGACACCGACGCCAGCCAGTCGATGCCGATGCGGATATGGTCCGCCGCCTCCTGGCGGCCAGGGATGTGCAGATCGCGGCCGCGCGGTGCGCCGCAGCCGATGAACACCGCGTCGTAGTCCTCGGCCAGCAGCGCCTTCATCGAATCGATGCGCCGGCCGCCGACGAACTGCACGTGCGGCATGTCGAGGATGTAGCCGGTCTCCTCGTCGATCACGCTCTCCGGCAGGCGGAAGCGCGGGATCTGCTGCCACATAAAGCCGCCAGCCTTGGCCTCGCTGTCGAACACGGTGACGTGGTAGCCCAGCGGCGCCAGGTCGCGCGCCACCGTCAGCGACGCCGGGCCGGCCCCCACGCAGGCCACGCGCTTGCCGTTGCGCGGCGCGGCCTGGGGCAGCCGGGCGCGGATGTCCTCCTTCAGGTCGGCGGCCACGCGCTTCAGCCGGCAGATGGCCACCGGCTCGGGCTTGGCGAGGTTCTCCTCCTCCACCCGGCCGCGGCGGCAGGCCGGCTCGCAGGGCCGGTCGCAGGTGCGGCCGAGGATGCCGGGGAAGACGTTGGACACCCAGTTGACCATGTAGGCATCGCCGTAGCGGCCCTGCGAGATCAGTCGGATGTATTCGGGGACGGGGGTGTGGGCCGGGCAGGCCCATTGGCAATCGACGACCTTGTGGAAGTAGGCCGGATCGCTCACATCGGTGGGGCGCAAGTTCGGTCTCCGTGCGGGGCGCGGCACAGACTGCGTGCCCGACCGCCCCTGCTTGTTCTGCCGACAAGTCTACGCCTGCGCCAGACCCGGAAAAACCCGCGGAGCGCGACTTCCCCCCGGTTCGCGGGTGCGCCGCCCGCTCAGCCCAGCCGTAGCACCTTCACCAGCCCGGCCACCTTGCGGCCCTTGCGCGCGCGCTTGCCCACATGGGGCTGCCAGCCGGCGGGCTTGAGCAACTCGTCCTTCGGCTTGCCGCCGCGGCCGCTGCCGTGCACCGTCAGCGTGTCGGCAAAACAAAGCACCGACAGCAGCGGGGTCTTGGCGTCCACGTCCATCAGCGTCAGGCCACGGCCGCCATTGGGCTGCAGCTTCAGCTCGTCCAGGCCGAACACCAGCAGTCGGCCGTCCTGCGCCAGGCAGGCCACCTGGCGGTGCGCCGGCTGCACCAGCGCCGGCGCCAGCACCTGCTGGCCTTCGTCCAGCGTCAGGAAGGCCTTGCCTGCCTTCTGCTTGGCATGCAGGTCGCCGGCCCGCGCCAGTAGGCCGTAGCCGCCGCTGCCGGCCAGCAGCAGCGTGGTGTCGGCCGGGCCGGCAAAGTAGTGCTGCGGCAGCGTGCCGGCCTCCAGTTCGATCAGCGAGGTGATCGGGCTGCCGTCGCCGCGGCCGCCGGGCAGGCCGGCCACCGCCACGCTGTAGACGCGGCCGTTGCCGCCCAGCACCACCAGCGTGTCGATGCTGCGGCAGGGGAACACGCCGTACAGCCCGTCGCCGGCCTTGAAGGCCAGCGTGCCGGGGTCGACCTCGTGGCCCTTCAGCGCGCGCACCCAGCCCTTGGCACTGACCACCACCGTCACCGGCTCATCGACGACGCGGATCTCGGCCACCGCGCGCTTTTCTTCCTGCACCAGCGTGCGGCGCTCGTCGCCATGCGCCTTGGCGTCGGCCTCGATCTCCTTGATCAAGGTGCGCTTCAGCGCCGCCGGGCTGCCCAGGATCTCTTCCAGCTTGACCTGCTCCTCGCGCAGGCTCTTCAGCTCCTGCTCGATCTTGATCGCTTCCAGCCGGGCCAGCTGGCGCAGCCGGATTTCCAGGATGTCCTCGGCCTGCCGGTCGCTGAGCCGGAGGCGCTCGATCAGCGCCGGCTTCGGCTCGTCGGCATTGCGGATGATGCGGATCACCTCGTCGATGTTCAGCAGCACCAGCTGGCGGCCTTCCAGCACGTGGATGCGGTCGAGCACGCGGGCCAGGCGGTGGCGGGTGCGCCGTTGCACCGTCTGCTGGCGGAACTCGATCCACTCGGCGAGCATCTGGCGCAGGCTCTTCTGCGTGGGCCGGCCGTCGCGGCCGACCATCGTCAGATTCAGCGGCACGCTGCTTTCCAGGCTGGTGTGGGCCAGCAGCGTGGCGATCAGCTCGTCCTGGCCGACGGTGCGGCTGCGCGGCTCGAACACCAGCCGCACCGGCGCGTCCTTGCCGGATTCGTCGCGCACCGCGTCCAGCACGGCCAGCACGGTGGTCTTCAGCTGCAGTTGCTCCTGCGACAGCGCCTTCTTGCCGGCGCGCACCTTGGGGTTGCTGAGCTCCTCGATCTCTTCCAGCACCTTCTGTGCGCTGGTGCCGGGCGGCAGCTCGGTCACCACCAGCTGCCACTGGCCGCGCGCCAGGTCTTCGATCACCCAGCGGGCGCGCAGCTTCAGCGAGCCGCGGCCCGTGCGGTAGGCCTCGCGGATGTCGGCCGGGCTGGAGATGATCTGCGCCCCACCCGGGAAGTCCGGCGCCGGCAGCAGCGCGAACAACTCCTCGTCGGGCAGCTTGTCGTTGCGGATCAGCGCCACCGCGGCAGCGGCCACCTCGCGCAGGTTGTGGCTGGGGATTTCGGTGGCCAGGCCCACGGCGATGCCGCTGGCGCCGTTGAGCAGCACGAAGGGCAGCCGCGCCGGCAGCAGCGCCGGCTCCTCGGTGGAGCCGTCGTAGTTGGGCACGAAGTCCACCGTGCCTTCGTCGATCTCGTCCAGCAGCAGCCGGGCGATCGGCGCCAGCCGCGCCTCGGTGTAGCGCATGGCCGCGGCGCCGTCGCCGTCGCGGCTGCCGAAGTTGCCCTGGCCGTCGATCAGCGGGTAGCGCTGGCTGAAGCCCTGCGCCATGCGCACCAGCGCGTCGTAGGCCGCCTGGTCGCCGTGCGGGTGGAAGCGGCCCAGCACGTCGCCGACGACGCGCGCGCTCTTGACCGGCTTGGGCGCAGCGCCGGCGCCGAAGCCCAGGCCCATGCGCTGCATCGAATAGAGGATGCGGCGCTGCACCGGCTTGCAGCCGTCGCTGACGTCGGGCAGCGCGCGGCCCTTGACCACGCTGAGCGCGTATTCCAGGTAGGCCCGCTCGGCATAGGTGGCCAGCGGGATGGCGTCGTCGGGGTCGGCGGCGGGCGGGTCGAAGAGATCGGGTTCGCGGGTCATCGGGGGAATATTTCGCGCAGCTTGAGCTTCCAGAACTTGCCGGTGGAGGTGCGCGGCACCATCGGGATCACCTCGTAGCGCTCGGGCAGCTGCCACTTGGCAAAGCCGTGCGCCGTCAGGTGCGCGGCCAGCGCCGCGGCGTCCAGCGTCTGCCCCGGCTTCAGCGCCACGCAGGCCAGCGGCCGCTCGCTCCACTTCGGGTCGGGGATGGCAATCACCGCCGCCTCGGCGATGGACGGGTGCGCCATCAGCGCGTTCTCCAGGTCCACTGAAGAGATCCATTCGCCGCCGGACTTGATCAGGTCCTTGGTGCGATCGGTGATGCGCAGGTAGGCCAGTGCGTCCATCGTCGCCACGTCACCGGTGCGCAGCCAGCCGTCGGCGGTGAACTTCTCCGGGCTCACCGGCACCTCGTGGTAACTGCCAGTGATGTACGGCCCGCGCACCTGCACCTCGCCGGGCGACTTGCCGTCGCGCGGCACCTCGCGGCCTTCGTCGTCGCACAGCCGGATGTCGACCAGCGGCACCGGCGTGCCGGCCATCGCGGCGCGGCGGAAGGCCTCGTCCTCGCCCGCGTCGCGCAGTTCGGCCCGCTGGTAGGACACGGTCGCCAGCGGCGAGGTCTCGGTCATGCCCCAGCCCTGCCCCAACGTGATGCCGTGGCGAGCGAAGGCGCGGATCAGCGCCTCGGGCACCGCCGAGCCGCCGACCAGCGAGCGCATGCCCGAAGGCATCTTCCAGCGGCCGGGCTGCGCGGTCTGCGCCGCCTCGAAGGCCTGGATCAGGCTTAACCAGATGGTCGGCACGCCCAGGCTCAGGGTCGGCGGCTCGACCTGCATCAGGTCGAGCAAGTCGTCGGCATGCAGGTGCGGGCCGGGGAAGACGATCTTCGCGCCCATCATCACCGCGCCGTAGGGCATGCCCCAGCAATTGGCATGGAACATCGGCGTCACCGGCAGCAGCACGTCGGTGCCCTTCAGGTCCCAGACGTCGCCCAGGCAGCCGACCAGCGTGTGCAGCACGGTGGACCGGTGCGAATAGACCACGCCCTTGGGCCGGCCGGTGGTGCCCGAGGTGTAGCACATCGAGGTCGGGTCGCGCTCGTCGTGCGGCGCGTACTCGAAGCCGTCGGGGTCGGCGCCAGCCAGCAACGCCTCGTAGTCGGCGAAGCCGTCGGGCACCGGTGCGCCGGAGAACGGGAACACGATCACCTGCTCGAAGGCGTGCAGGTGCGCGAACTGCCGGTACAGCGGCAGCAGGATGTCATCGACGATCAGGAAGCGGTCCTTCGCGTCGGCGGCGATCCAGCCGATCTCGTCGGCCGCCAGCCGCAGGTTCAGCGTGTGCATCACGCCACCGGCGGCCGGGATGCCGAAGTAGGCCTCCAGGTGCGCATGGTGGTTCCAGCACAGCGTGGCCACCCGCTCGCCCTTGCGCAGCCCCAGCTGCTGCAGCGCCGAGGCGAGCGCCCGGGTGCGGCGGTAGTACTGTCCGTAGCTGTGGCGCACCAGCGTCTTGTCGGGCAGGCGCGAGACGATCTGGTTGCCGGCGAAGATGCGCCCTGCCCGCTCCAGCAGGTGGTTCAAGGACAGCGGCAGGTCCATCATCGTGGCGATCATTGGCGGTCTCCATCGGTGGCGGCGAGGTCGTCGCCTTCCTGCTCGAGCGCGACGCGCGCCCGGTACTCGCGGTCGAGCATGCTCATGACCACCAGGGAATCGTAGCCGTCGGCCCCGTCGATCGAGACCCGCACGCTCTCGCGCAGCCGGCCTTCCTCGACGAAGCCCTCGCTGGCATACAGCGCCAGCGCGCGGGTGTTCAGCAGCTTCACGTCCAGCCAGAAGCGGTGCGCCTTCAGGTCGCGGAAGGCCATGCGCTTGAGCAGCCGCACGCAGGCCCGTCCCAGGCCCTGGCCCTTGGTCTGCAGCACCAGCCGCTTCAACTCCACGCTGCCGTGCGGGTTGCGGCAGCCCTGCAGGATGACGAAGCCGATGCGCGCGTCCTCGTCGCCGCCCTCCACGATGAAGTGACGGAAATCCGGGAAGCGCACCGCGCCCTCGTGCTGGGTGCGCTCCCAGGGCGTGATGAAGGGCAGGTTGTGGCTGTCGAGCTCGACCGAGATCACGAAGTCCAGGTCGGACAGCATGGTCGGGCGCAGTCGCAGGCGTGGGTTCATGGCGGGGCGCCACTGTATCGGAAGCCCGTGGCCCCAAAATTGCATACTTGCGTCTGTCTTGTCTGCCGACAAGCCCCCCTGCCGTCTAGGGTTTGGGGGGATGGCGCCGGGCACGGGCTTGGGATTTACTCGGCGCCGGCCAACCTACCGACTTTTGGAGCGTGCACATGCAAGAACATCAGATCCGGGCACTGATCGAAGACGTCCGCGAAGGCAAGCTGCCGCGGCGCGGCTTCATCCAACGCATGGTGGGCCTGGGCCTGACGGCGCCCATGGCCTCGATGATGCTGATGCACTCCGGCCTGGCGCAGGCGCAGACGGCAATGCCGCCCTACAAGCCGACCAAGCGTGGCGGCGGCGGCACCCTCAAGGTGCTGTGGTGGCAGGGCCCGGTGCACCTGAACCCGCAATGGGCCACCGGCACCAAGGAGCAGGAAGGCTCGCGCATCTTCTACGAGCCGCTGGCCGCCTGGGACAACGACGGCAACCTCTTCCCAGTGCTGGCAGCCGAGGTGCCCACGCCCCAGAACGGCGGCGTCTCGGCCGACGGCAAGGTGGTCACCTGGAAGCTCAAGCGCGGCGTCACCTGGCATGACGGCCAGCCCTTCACCGCCGACGACGTGGTCTTCAACTGGGAGTTCATCAAGGACCCGGCCACCGCCTCGTCGCTGATCGCCGTCTACAAGGACATCGTCGTCGACAAGATCGACTCGCATACCGTGCGCGTCACCTTCCCGAAGCCCACGCCTTTCTGGGCCGAGCCTTTCGTCGGCACCAACGGCATGATCCTTCCGAAGCACCTGTTCGCGCCGTACATGGGCGCCAAGTCGCGCGAGGCGCCGATGAACATGGCGCCGGTGGGCACCGGCCCCTACAAGTTCGTCGATTTCAAGCCGGGCGACATGGTGCGCGGCACCCTCAACCCCAACTACCACCAGCCGAACCGGCCCTATTTCGATAACTTCGAGATGAAGGGCGGCGGCGATGCCATTGGCGCAGCGCGCGCGGTGCTGCAGACAGGCGAGTACGACTACGCCTGGAACCTGCAGGTCGAGGACGAGATCCTGAAGCGGCTGGAAGCCTCGGGCAAGGGCAGGGTCACCATCGTCCCCGGCGGCAACATCGAGTTCATCCTGCTGAACGTGACCGACCCCTGGAAGGAAGTGGACGGTGAGCGGGCCAGCGCCAAGAGCAAGCACCCCGCGTTCCAGGACAAGGCGGTGCGCGAGGCGATGGGCCTGCTGGTGGACCGCAAGTCGGTGCAGGACTTCATCTACGGCCGCACCGGCGTGGCCACGGCCAACTTCCTGAACAACCCGGAACGCTTCCGCAGCAAGACCACGAAGTTCGAGTTCAACGTCGACAAGGCCAACCAGATCCTCGAGGCCGCCGGCTGGAAGAAGGGTGCCGACGGCATCCGTGCCAAGGGCGATGTCAAGCTGAAGTTCGTCTACCAGACCTCGGTCAACCAGCCGCGGCAGAAGACGCAGGCCATCGTCAAGGACGCCTGTGCGAAGGCCGGCATCGACCTGGAGCTGAAGAGCGTGACCGCGGCGGTGTTCTTCGGTGGCGACTTCGCCAACCCGGACACCTACCAGAAGTTCTGGGCCGACATGCAGATGTACACCACGACGATGACCCAGCCCGATCCGCAGACCTTCATGGAGCAGTACACCTCCTGGGAACTGGCGCAGAAGGACAACAAGTGGGCCAAGCGCAACATCTCGCGCTGGCGCAACGACGAATACGACAAGCTGCACACCGCCGCCCAGGCGGAAATGGATCCGGTCAAGCGCGCCGCGATGTTCATCAAGATGAACGAGCTCGTGGTCGGCGACGGCTACATCATCCCGGTGGTGTTCCGCCCCCGGCCCTCGGCGGCGGCGCTGAAGCTGGTGGCGCCCTTGTCCGGTTGGGACAACGACCTGTGGGCCCTGCCCCATTGGTACAAGGAAGCCTGAACACGCCAGGCTGAAGCCCCGGCCCGCCGCGCGGGCCGGGTGTCCGCACAACCCGTTCGTCGCCACCAGGCCACCCCTTGGGCAATTACCTGCTGCGCCGCCTGCTGATCGCGGTGCCCAGCCTGCTGGGCATCAGCCTCATTCTTTTCACCGTGCTGGCGCTGGCACCGGGCGACCCTTTCGAAGATCTGGCCACCAACCCCAATGTCCCTGCCGAAGTCCGGCTGGCATTGCGCGCCTCGCTGGGCCTGGATGACCCAGTGTGGCAGCGCTACCTGCATTGGCTCGGGTCGATGCTTCAGGGCAACTGGGGCTTCTCCTTCGTCAGCCGCATCGACGTGGACACGCTGATCTGGCAGCGCCTGCCGGTCACCATTGCGATCATCGGCGCCTCGCAGATCCTGGCCCTGATGGTGGCCCTGCCGGTGGGTATCCTGGCCGCCGTCAAGCCCTACAGCTGGTTCGATCGCATCGCCAGCACGATGGCCTTCGTGGGCTTCTCGCTGCCCACCTTCTTCACCGGGGTGCTGTTCATCCTGGTGTTCTCCATCGAGCTGGGCTGGCTGCCCTTCGTCTTCCGCGCCGACATCTCCGAGACCGGCTGGCAATGGTGGGTCGAGCAGATCAAGCAATCGATCATGCCGGTGGCCGTGCTCGGCCTGTTCCAGGCGGCCAGCTGGATGCGCTACGTGCGCTCGTCGGTGCTGGACGTGATACGGCTGGACTACGTGTCCACCGCACGCAGCAAGGGCCTGGCCGAACGCGCGGTGGTGATGAAGCACGTGGTGCGCAATGCACTGATCCCCGTGGTGACGCTGATCGCGCTGCAGCTGCCGCAGCTGTTCGGCGGCGCCATCGTCACCGAGCAGATCTTCCGCATCCCGGGCATCGGCTCGCTGCTGATCGACGCCATCCTGCGCAACGACACGCCGGTGGTCATGGCCGTCACCTTCGTGCTTAGCGCGTTGGTGATCATCTTCAATCTTCTGGCCGACGTGGTCTATGGCTGGCTCGACCCCCGCATCAGCTACACCTGAGCGCGCCAGCCCGCGCAGCCTGACGCCGTGGGCCGAGGCCTGGCGGCGCTTCAAGCGCCACCGGCTGGCCTACTGGAGCCTGTGGGTGCTGGGCCTGCTGGTGCTGGGCGTACTGCTGGGTCCGCTGGTCTACAAGGTGGGCATCAACGACATCGATTTCCAGGCGCGGCTGGCACCGCCCAGCTGGAAGCACCCGCTCGGCACCGACGACCTGGGTCGCGACCTGCTGGCGCGTGTGCTCTACGGCGGCCGCATCTCGCTGGCCGTGGGCATGGCGGCCATGTTGATCGCCATCACCGTGGGCGTGATCATCGGCGCCATCGCCGGCATCTCGCGCGGCTGGCTGGACGCCGCGCTGATGTGGGTGACCGACCTGTTCCTGAGCCTGCCGCAGCTGCCGCTGCTGCTGCTGCTGATCTTCCTGTTCCGCGAGACGCTGAAGAACCTGTTCGGCCTGGAGGTGGGCATCTTCCTGCTGATCGTGGTCGTGATTGGCGGCTTCCGCTGGATGCCGGTGGCGCGGCTGGTGCGAGCGCAGTTCTTCAGCCTGCGCGAGAAAGAGTTCGTCGAGGCCGCCCGCGCGCTGGGCGCCAGCACCAGCCGGCAGGTGGTGCGGCACATCCTGCCCAATGCCCTGGGGCCGGTGATCGTGGCCGCCACCATCGACGTGCAGGCCGCCATCATCGCCGAGAGCACGCTGAGCTTCCTGGGCCTGGGCTTCCCGCCGGACATCCCCACCTGGGGCCGCATCCTGTACGACGGCCGCGACTACATGGACCTGGCGCCCTACTGGGTGCTGTTCCCGGGGCTGGCGATCTTCATCACCGTGCTAACCATCAGCTTCATTGGCGACGGCCTGCGCGATGCGCTCGACCCGCGGCGAGTCTTGTAGATGGCACTGCTCGAAATCAAGGGCCTGAAGACCCACTTCAAGACCGACGACGGCTGGCTGCATGCCGTCGACGGCGTGGACATTGCCATCGACCGCGGCGAAACAGTCGGCGTGGTCGGCGAATCGGGCTGCGGCAAGAGCGTCACCGCCAAGACGGTGATGAAGCTGATCGACATGCCCCCCGGCAAGATCGTCGCCGGCCAGGTACTGTGGAAAGGCCGCGACCTGGTGCCGCTGCCGCCCGAGGCGATGCAGAAGATCCGCGCCAAGGAGATCTCGATCATCTTCCAGGAGCCGATGACCAGCCTGAACCCGGTGTTCACCGTGGGCGAGCAGATCGCCGAGAGCCTGCGGCTGCACGAGGGCCTGTCGCGCAAGGACGCGCTCGACCGCGCGGTGGAGATGCTGAAGCTGGTGCGCATCCCCACGCCCGAGCGGCGAGTCACCGACTATCCGCACCAGTTCTCCGGCGGCATGCGCCAGCGGGTGATGATCGCCATCGCGCTGGCCTGCAAGCCGCAGCTGGTGATCGCCGACGAGCCGACCACCGCGCTGGACGTGACCATCCAGGCGCAGATCCTCGACCTGCTGCAGCGCCTGAAGGACGAGATGGGCATGGCGGTGATGCTGATCACCCACGCCATGGGCGTCGTTGCCGAGGTGGCGCAGCGCGTGGTCGTCATGTACGCCGGCAAGGTGGTGGAAGAGGCGCCGGTGCAGGCCCTCTTCGCCCACCCGCGCCATCCGTACACCCAGGGGCTGATCCGCTCGATCCCGCGCATCGACCTCGATGCGCAGCACAAGGTGCGGCTGGAGGCCATCCCCGGCACCGTGCCCAAGCTGATCGACCCGGCCGAAGGCTGCCGCTTCGCCGCGCGCTGCAAGTTCGCCAAGGCCGAATGCACCCAGGCCACGCCGCCGCTGCGCGAGGCCGCCGCCGGCCACCGTGTCGCCTGCTTCTTCGACCTATGAGCGCCGGCACGGAGGTCAGTCCAGTGAGCGCACCGCTGCTGCAGGTCAAGGGCCTGAAGAAACACTTCCCGATCCGCGGCGGGCTGCTGCGCCGCGTGGTCGACCATGTGCATGCGGTCGACGGCGTCAGCTTCGACATGCAGCCCGGCGAGACGCTGGGCCTGGTCGGCGAATCGGGCTGCGGCAAGAGCACCACCGGCCGCTGCGTGCTGCGGCTGATCGAGCCCACCGCCGGCCAGGTGCTGTTCGAGGGCCGCGACGTCGGCGCGATGACGCCGCAGCAGCTGCGTGGCATGACACGCGACATGCAGATCATCTTCCAGGACCCCTTCGCCAGCCTGAACCCGCGCATGACGGTGGCGGCCATCGTCGGCGAAGGCTTGGTGATCCACCAGCTGGCCAAGGGCCCGCGCGAGATCGAAGATCGCGTGGTGCAGCTGCTGCAGACAGTGGGCCTGTCACCGGACCACATGCGCCGCTTTCCGCACGAGTTTTCCGGCGGCCAGCGGCAACGCATCGGCATCGCCCGCGCATTGGCACTCAACCCCAAGCTGCTGGTCTGCGACGAAGCCGTCTCGGCGCTGGACGTATCGATCCAGGCGCAGGTGATCAACCTGCTGGAAGACCTGCGCGAGCAGTTCAACCTGAGCTACATCTTCATCGCCCACGACCTGAGCGTGGTCGAGCACATCAGCCACCGGGTTGCAGTGATGTACCTGGGCCGCATCGTCGAGCTGGCGCCCTCGCGCGCGCTGTACGCATCGCCGCGCCACCCCTACACCGAAGCGCTGCTGTCGGCGGTGCCGATCCCCGACCCCACCGTCAAGCGGCCGCGCATCGTGCTGGAAGGCGATGTGCCCAGCCCGATCCACCCGCCCAGCGGTTGCCACTTCCACCCGCGCTGCCCGCGCGCGCAGGCGCAATGCAGGACCGAAGCGCCGGTGCTGCGCGAACTGGCCCCCGGCCACCGGGCAGCCTGCCACTTCCCCAACTGATTGCCGCAGAATCCGGGGCGCGGCATCGCCGCGACATCCGCCTACCAGGAGACACACATGATCAAGGCTGGGATCGACCAGGACGCGCTCATCGACATGTTCGCCGAAGCCTCGGCCAAGCAGGGCGACAAGCTGCGCAAGGCGGTGGCCGACGCCACGCTGAAGGCGCTGCAGGGCCGCGAGCTGACGCTGGACAACGTGCGCAAGGTGGTGCGCTCGGTGACGCAGGCCGCCTCGGCCGGCGCCGAGAAGAACCCGGCCAGCGCGGTGGACATGGAAGCCATGCTGCGCAAGGCCTTCGACGGCATGGATGCCGCGCTGCTGCAGGCCGTGCAGGCCAACCACAAGGCCATGCAGCAGCTGATGGACCGCGGCGCCGACCTGCGCGAAACGCAGCTGAAGGCTGCGCTGGACGGCGTGGAGAAGATGGAGGACATGCTCTTCAGCACCGTCGGCAAGGCCGTGCAGGGCGCCGGGGCGCCGCTGCAGGGCGCCTGGGACCAGGTGCTGAAGGCGATGAAGATGGAGGGCACGGCCACCGGCGCCGGCGCCACCCAGACGGTGGAGCAGCTGATGGCGCAGGCGCAGGACGCGCTGCGCAAGGGCCGCGCCACCAGCCTGCGCGCCACGCAGGCGCTGATGGACAGCTATGCGGCGATGGTCAGCGGCGTGCTGATCGGCATGACTGAAGGCCTGGGCGGCGCCGTGGCGGTGCCCGACAAGCCGAAGGCGGCGCCGGCCAAGGCCGCGCCCGCCAAGTCGCGGGCCCGGCGCTGACCGCGCTGCGCGCCTAGCGGCCGTCCCAGCGCGGCGGCCGCTTCTCGATGAAGGCCTGCACGCCTTCCAGCGCCGGCGCGTCCATCATGTTGCAGGCCATCGTCGTCACCGCCTGTTCGTAGGCGGCCTCGATGCCCTGCTCCAGCTGGCGGTAGAACAGCGCCTTGCCACGCGCGATCGAGACGCCCGGCTTGGCCACGATGCTGGCCACCAGCGCCTCCACCTCGGCATCCAGCCGGTCGGCCTCGACCACCCGGTTCACCAGCCCGCGCGCGCGGGCCTCGTCGGCGCTGATGAAGTCGCCGGTGACCAGCATCTCGAAGGCCAGCTTGCGCGGCACGTTGCGCGACAGCGCGACGCTGGGCGTCGAGCAGAACAGCCCGGCGTTGATGCCGCTGACGGCGAAGCGCGCCTCGCGCACCGCCACCGCCAGGTCGCACATCGCCACCAGCTGGCAGCCGGCCGCGGTGGCGATGCCATGCACCCGCGCGATCACCGGCACCGGCAGTTTCTGGATGGTCATCATCATCCGGCCGCACAGCGCGAACAGCCGCTCGTAATAACCCAGCTCGGGCGCGGCGCGCATCTCCTTCAGGTCATGGCCGGCGCAGAAGGCCTTGCCCGCGGCGGCGATGACAGCCGCGCGCACCGTGTCGTCGGTGGCGATGCGGTCCAGCTCGCGCTGCAGCGCCTCCATCAGGCCTTCGGACAGCGCGTTGAAGGCCTGCGGCCGGTTCAGCGTCAACGTGACCACGCCACGCGCATCGCGCGTGTTCAGCACCAGGGCATCGGTGTTCATGCGCTTTCTCCTACTCGATGGCGGACGAGCTCTTCGCCCGCTCGCGCAACTGGAACTTCTGGATCTTGCCGGTGCTGGTCTTGGGGATCGCTTCGAAGCGGATCTCCTTCGGCACCTTGTAGCCAGCCAGCAGGCTCTTGCAGTGGGCGATCAGCTCGGCCGCGCTGACCTGCGCATCGGGCTTGGTCTCCACATAGGCCACCGGGCTCTCGCCCCACTTCGGATCTGGTCGGGCCACTACCGCGCAGGCCAGCACCGCGGGGTGGCGGTACAGCGCATCCTCCACCTCGATGGAGCTGATGTTCTCGCCGCCGCTGATGATGATGTCCTTGCTGCGGTCCTTGATCTTCACGTAGCGGTCGCTTTCCATCACCGCCAGGTCGCCGGTGTGGAACCAGCCGCCGGCAAAGCTCTTCGCGGTGGCCTTCGGGTTCTTCAGGTAGCCCTTCATCACGATGTTGCCGCGGAACATGATCTCGCCCATGGTCTGGCCGTCGGCCGGTACCTCGGCCATCGATTCAGGGTCGAGCACGGTCATGCCTTCCTGCAGCGCGTAGCGCACGCCCTGGCGGCCGTTCAGCCGCGTCTGCTCCGACAGGCTCTGTGCCGCCCAGGCGTCGCGCTTGACGGCCACGCTGGCCGGGCCATAGACCTCGGTCAGCCCGTACACGTGCGTGATGTCGAAGCCCAGCTTCGCCATGCCCTCGATCATCGCCGCCGGTGGCGCCGCGCCGGCCACCATGCCGCGCACCTTGTGGCTGATGCCGGCGCGCCACTCGGCCGGCGCGTTGATCAGCAGGTTGTGCACGATCGGCGCGGCGCAGTAGTGGTCGGCCTGGCGCTCGCGCATCGCGTCCAGGATCGGCCTGGCCTCCACGCGGCGCAGGCAGATGTGCGTGCCGCCCAGCATCGCCACCGTCCACGGAAAGCACCAGCCGTTGCAGTGGAACATCGGCAGCGTCCACAGGTACCTGGGAAAGTGCGGCATGGTCCAGGTGGCGGCATTGCTCACCGCATTCAGGTACGCGCCGCGGTGGTGCGTGACCACGCCCTTCGGGTCGCCCGTGGTGCCGCTGGTGTAGCTGACGGCGATCGCGTCCCACTCGTCGGTCGGGCCTTCCAGCTTCGGCAGGGGCGCGTGCGCGGCCAGCAGCGCCTCGTACTCGTGCGCGCCCAGGCGCTCGCCAGGGCCGGTGTATTCGCTGTCGCAGACATCGATGACCACCGGCTCGCGGCCATGCTCGCGTTGAAGGATGCGCAGTGCCTCCTTGACCACCGGCGCGAACTCGCGGTCGGTGATCAGCACCGCCGCCTCGCAATGGTTCATCTGCCAGGCCAGCAACGGCGCATCGAGCCGGGTGTTCAGCGTGTTCAGCACCGCGTTCAGCGCCGGCACGGCGTAGTGAGCCTCGACCATCTCGGGCGTGTTCGACAGCATCGTGCTCACCGTGCTGCCGCGGCCCACGCCCAGGGCCCGCAGCGCCGCCGCCAGCCGCGCGCTGCGCTCGCGGCACAGTGCCCAGCTGTAATGCCGCCCGCCGTGCACCACCGCCGGCAGGTCGCCGAAGACCTCGGCGCTGCGTTCGACGAAGCTCACTGGGCTCAGGGCCACGAAATTGGCGGCGCACTTGTCCAGATCCTGGTCGTAGATGCTCATCGCGAGGGTTCTCCGGGCAGCGCCGAGGCGAGGGTTTCATCTTAGCGCCGTGCCGGCAGGCATCATGGCGGCCATGGCCGCTGCTGCACCGATGCCCATCACCCCTCGGCTGCTGGCCGTCTGGGGCGGTTTCTGCCTGCTGATGGTGCTGGTGGGGCTGCAGGAGCGCTGGTACGCGGGCCAGGCCCTGTGGCCCTGGCCGCTGTTCTACGAGCTGTCATCGATGGCCGTGGCCACGGGTGTGGCCGCCTGGCGCTGGCGGCGCAGCGGGCGCGACGACGCCTGGCTGGGCCGGCCGTTGCAGTGGTTCTGGCGCGTGCTGCGCTGGACGCCGCTGGTGGCGCTGATCTTCGTGCTGGCGGTCTACGGCCTTCGCCACGCGCTGCGGGCGGCCTTCGGCCTGCCCTACGAACACCCGCCCTGGCCGGAGGTGCTGGCCTACGAGATGCTGAAGTTCGCGGTCTTCTACCTGCTGTTTGCCGGCATCACCTTTGCGCTGCGCTCGCACCAGGCGCTGGCCGCCGAGCGGCTGCGCGCCGAGCAGCTGGAGCGCTTGTCCAGCGAAGCACGGCTGGCGCAGCTGACACAGCAGATGCAGCCGCATTTCCTGCACAACGCGCTGAACACCATTGCCGCGATGGTGCATCAGGACCCCGACGCCGCCGATGCGGCGCTGCTGGATCTGTCGAAGCTGCTGCGCGCCGCCACGGCCGCGGCACGCCGGCCGCTGCACCCGCTGGGCGACGAGCTGGCGCTGGCGCAGAGCTATGCCCGGCTGATGCAGCTGCGCTTCGGCACGCAGCGCGTGCGCGTGGATTGGGAAGTGGATGCTGCGCCGGGCCTGCCCGTGCCGGCGCTGTCACTGCAGCCGCTGCTGGAAAACGCCTTCGTGCATGCGGTGGAGCCGCGCAGCGCGCCCAGCGCGCTGCACATCCGCGCCCGCTCGCAGGCCGGCCGGCTGCAGCTGCAGGTGGCCGACGACGGCACCGGCCCGCAGGCCGGCGCCAGCCGGCCGGGCGGCGGCGTGGGCCTGGCCAACCTGCGTGAGCGCCTGGCCACGCTGTACGGCCCGGCCGCATCGCTGCAGCTGGCGCCGCGCGACGGTGGTGGCTGCGTCGCCACGCTGGAGCTGCCGGCCGATGGCTGAGCCGCTGCGCCTGCTGATCGTCGACGACGAGCCGCCGGCCAGGGCGCGGCTGAAGCGGCTGCTGGCAGCACATGCCGATGTGCAGGTGGTCGATGAGGCCGCCGACGGCCTGCAGGCGCTCGCGCTGGTGGAATCGCTGCGCCCCGACGCGCTGCTGCTGGACGTGCAGATGCCCGAGCTGGGCGGCCTGGACGTCGCCGCCTCGCTGCCCGATGTGGCCGAAGGCGGCCCGGCGGTGGTCTTCGTCACCGCCTTCGACGCCTATGCGCTGCCGGCCTTCGACGCCGCGGCGGTGGACTACCTGCTCAAGCCAGTGGACCCGGCGCGGCTGGCGCGGGCCATCGAGCGCCTGCGCCTGCGTCGGCCCTCGGCCACGACGCGCCCTGCCGCCGAGCGGCTGGTGGTCAGCGAACGCGGACGCCTGCAGGTGATCGACTGCCGCGCGCTGCTGTGGCTGCAGGCGGCGGACAACTACGTGGAGTTGCATACCGCTGACCGCATGCACCTGCTGCGGCGCACGCTGGACGGCCTGCTGGCCGACCTGGGCCCGGGTTTCGTGCGCATCCACCGCAGCCGGGCGGTGGCGCTGGCGGCAGTGAGCAGGGTCGAGGCCGCCGAGCGCGGCAATGCGACGGTGCACCTGCGCAACGGCGCGGCGCTGGCCTGCAGCCGTGCGTGGCGCAAGGGTCTCGACCAGGCGCTGCTTGGTTAGACTCCCGGCCCACGCATGAGCCCGCTCGACATTGGCATCAATCTGGTCCTGAGCGTGGTGCTGATCGTCGGCGCCTACCAGTTCTACTTCTTCACGCAGCGCCACTGGATCCGGCCGCCAAGGCGGTTCGTCTCCCCCATCGACGAACGCATTCCGTACATGCCGGGCTGGAGCTGGGTCTACAGCTTCCTGTACTACCCGGCCATCCTGTACCTGAACCTGATCGCCGGCTCGCCCGGGCACTTCCTCCGGATGGCGTTCAGCTTCATCGTCCTGCTGGCGATGCAGCTGGCGTGCTTCACGCTGTACCCGGTGGCCACGCCGGCCCACTGGCGGCGCGAGCCCGATTCGGGCGCCAGATCCGAGCGCTTCTTGAAGTTCGTTCGCAACTTCGATGCGGAGAGCAACTGTTTCCCGAGCATGCACGTCTCGGTGGCCACGCTGACGGCCCTGCACGCCCAGACGACGCTGGGCCCGGTGGCCTTTGCCTTCCCGCTGTTGATTGCCGTGTCCTGCGCGCTGACCAAGCAACACTACCTGATCGACCTGCCCTTCGGCGCGCTGCTCGGTTGGGGCGCGTACCGGCTTTACCTGCAGATCTGAGGTCGCCGCGGGCGCGCGGCTAGACCAACTCGAACACGCGGATCAGCACGGCTGCCGCATCCGGCCGCAGCGGCGCCAGCGTGCCCACCAGAACCCGCCGGTTCAGCCAGGCCCACGGCCCGGCGGGTGCAGTCACGTGCAGCGCCGAACGGGCATAGCGCGGGCTCGTCGACTCGTCGATCAGCACGCGGTTGTGCACCGTCAGCACGCTGCCGTCGTGCACCTGCAGCTCGTACAGCGCGTCGAGCTCCTTCACCCCGTCGGCGCGCAGCAGCTGGCGGTCGGCCCCACCCGGCAGTACGCTGCCATGCAGCTGCGGATGCTCCGGGCCACCCCAGAAGCAGCCACCGGTGATCGGCACGATGAAACGCTCGCCCAGCGGGCCGTGGCCCAGGTCGGCGCGCTCGTCGATGGTGACGGCGGCATGCCACAGCAGCCGCGCGCCGGGCACCTCCACCGGTCGCGTGGCGGCCAGCTTGCGCAAGGTGTCGTTCATGGCGGGCTCCATGGCGGCCGAGGGGCCGCTATTCTGCCGCGCCTCAGCCAGCCACCAGCACAGGCGCGCCTGCCGGCGGCACGGCGCCGCCGCGACGGCGCCACATCGCCACCAGCCAGTGCAGCCCGGCCCCCAGCCCCAGCAGCATCGTGACGCCCAGGCCCCAGATGACCCAGCTGGCCAGCGTCAGCACACCGGCCAGCGACGGCACGGCCTGCAGCAGGCTGCCAAGCAGCGGGCCCAGGCTGGCCAGCAGCGCGTTCATTGCGTCCACGGCCTGCGCCGGCAGCCACGCCAGCCAGGGCCCCGACAAGTCCAGCCCGCCGAAGAGGCCGCGGCCGGCCGTCAGATCGCCGGCCTGTGCCACGGTCCACAACGCCAGCGCATGCACGCCCCAGGCGGCCAGTGACCACAGCACCAGCATGGCAAGCACGAAGATCCAACTCAGAACGTAGGCCATGACGAAGCTCCTCAGAATGGGATGGCGCGAAGGTGGGGATGAGCGGTGGCATGACAAGCCCGGCCTTAGCGCAGCAAGACTTCGGCTTTTTCGAAGTTTCGCCCCGCAGCGAACGCGCTTCGCCCCAGAGCGCTGGCCTGCGTGGCAGGCTCGCCCTAGGCTGCAGGCATGCCTGCCACCACCCTGCCCCGCGACCGCCTGTTCTACGTCGACTGGCTGCGCATCGCCGCCTTCTCGCTGCTGGTGCTGTACCACGTGGGCATGCTGTACGTGCCCTGGCACTTTCATGTGAAGCAGAGCCCCACCTACGCTGCGCTGGAGCCGCTGATGCGGCTGAGCAACCCCTGGCGCATGGGGCTGTTGTTCGTCATCTCCGGCCTGGCCACCGGGCTGATGCTGGGCCGACCCGGCCTGGCGCGCGAGCGCTCAAAGCGGCTGCTGCTGCCGCTGCTGTTCGGCATGGCGTTGATCGTTCCGCCGCAAGCCTGGCTGCAGGTGCGCGAGCAGTTCGGCTTTGGCGGCAGCTACCTGGACTTTCTGCGCCTGTACTTCAGCGCCTACGGCGGCTTCTGCAACGCCCGTGAATGCCTGGTGCTGCCCACCTGGAACCACCTGTGGTTCCTGCCCTATCTGTGGACCTACACGATGCTGGCACTGCTGGCGCTGCGGTGGCTGCCCGGAATCTGGCTGCGCCGGCTGGCCGACCGCCTGGCCTGCGTGTCGGGCTGGCCGCTGCTGCTGGGGCCGGCGCTGCTGCTGGGCGGCTTGCGCGCACTGCTGTTCCCGCGCTTCGGCGAGACGCATGCGCTGGTCGACGACTGGGCGGCGCATGCGGCGTACCTGCCGCTGTTCGCCTTCGGCCTGCTGCTGGCCCGACGGCAGCAACTGCTGTGCGTACTGCAGGCGCTGCGCTGGCCGGCGCTGGGCTTGAGCCTGACCGGCTGGGCGCTGCTGGTCGGCATCCCGGGCCTGCTGCCGGGCTGGCCGACCGTGCCGGAGTGGCAGCGCCTGCCGATGCGCTGGGCCTTCGCCGCGGCACAGTGGGGCGGCATCGTCGCCGCCTTCGGCTTTGCCCGCGCGCACTGGAACGCCGACCACCCCTGGCGCGCGCCGCTGACCGAAGCAGTGTTCCCGCTGTACCTGGTACACCAGACGATCCTGATCGCCGCCGCCGTGGCGCTGCGCCCGCTGGCGCTGCCGGCCGGGCTGGAAGCGTCGCTGATCGTCGCCCTCACCTTCGGCGGCGGGCTGGCCGCCTGGCAACTGGCGCGGCGCGCGGGCTGGCTGCGGCCCTGGATGGGCCTGGCGGCACGCCAGGCACCGGGCATCAGGCCCGCGCAGCCGGGGCGGCCGGTGCGCGCGGCAGGTACTGCGCCGAGGTGACACCCATCGAGACGTAGATGCTGGTCAGCGCCTCGATGCCCACCTCGGCCGGCGTCACCCAGGCTTCGGGCACCCACAGCAGGCCGCCGCCCACGGGCACCGGCGCGGTGGGCACCAACACCGCCAGGAAACGTCGGCCGTCGATCAGCACCGGCTCGGCGCTGGACAGCAGGCCCAGCGCGATGGCCCCGCCCGGGCCGCCGAAGTGGCACCACACCGGGCGCATCGATTTCAGCCCGCCTTCGCCGTTCTTGTCGCGCTGCGCCAGCAGGTCGACCATGCGGCGGATCACGCCATAGACGGTGTTGACCAGCGGGATGCGCGTGACCAGCGCATCGATCAGCCGCGCCACGCCGCGCTGCAGGCCGGTCTCGACCAGCACGCCCAGGCCGAAGACCGCGCCGAGCAGCACGCCGACGCCGACCAGGTAGCCGATCAGCTCGGAGCCGGCCACGCCGATGCCGATGGCCTTCAGCACCTGCCCGAAGGCGCTGCCCGGGCCCAGCCAGTTCAGCAGCAGCGCGATCAGCCAGGCGAAGATGGCCGCCGTGGCCGCCAGCGGCAACGCGGCCAGCAGCCCGGTGACGAACAGGCGAAGCAGGGTGCGCGTGCTGTGGGTCATGAGCTCATCCTGGAGAGGCCGCCGGACGGCGGCTGTCGGGGGCGGATTTTCGGGACGCGCCGGTGCCGCGGCGTGCCCATTGGCGCCAGGCCTTCAATGCCACCAGCCCCAGCGGGGCGGCATGCATCAGCAGGTCGAAGATGTCGAGCGGGCGCGTCAAGGTGCCCTGGCCGAGCATGCGCAGCTTCTCCACCAGATGCGGCTCGGGAAACACCGGCGCCACCGCCAGCCAGGCGGCAGCCAGCAGCAGCCAGACCCACGGCAGGCGGTCGAGCCAGCCCAGCAGCGTGCCCAAGGGTGGGCCTTCAGACCCCCGACCGGGCCAGCGCCTGGTCGATGTCCCAGAGGATGTCGTCGATGTGCTCCAGCCCCACCGAGATGCGCACCATGTCGGGCAGCACGCCGGCGGCCAACTGCTGCGCTTCGTCCAGCTGGCGATGGGTGGTGGTGGCCGGGTGGCTGATCAGCGTGCGCGTGTCGCCGATGTTCACCAGGTGGCTCATGAACTGCGCACCTTCGATGAACTTCTCGCCGGCCGCCGCGCCACCCTTGACGCCGAAGGCCAGCAGGCCCGAGGCCATCGGCTGGCCATCCAGCGCGCGCATCTGTTTCTGCAGCAGTGCATGCTGCGGGTGGTCCGGCAGGCCGGGGTAGTTGACCCAGCCCACGCGCGGGTGCGATTGCAGGAAACGCGCCACCGCCAGCGCATTGCGGCTGTGCCGCTCCATGCGCAGCGGCAGCGTCTCCACCCCTTGCAGGATCTGCCAGGCGCTCATCGGACTGAGCGCGGCGCCGAAGACGCGCAGCGTCTCCATGCGCGCGCGCATGCAGAAGCCGAAGTCGCCGAAGGTCTCGTAGAACTTCACGCCGTGGTAGCCGGGCGACGGTTCCGTCATGCCCGGGAACTTGCCGTTGTCCCAGGGGAAGGTGCCGCTTTCGACCATCACGCCGCCCAGCGTGGTGCCGTGGCCGGCCAGGTACTTGGTGGCCGAGTGCACGACGATGTCGGCGCCCAGCGCGATCGGGTTGCACAGGTAGGGCGACGGCACCGTGTTGTCGATCACCAGCGGCAGCCCGTGCGCATGCGCCACGTCGGCCACCGCGGCAATGTCCAGCAGCAGCATGCTCGGGTTGCCCAGGCTTTCGGCATAGAGCGCGCGGGTGTTCGGCCGGATGGCGGCGGCAAAGGCCTCGGGCCGGGTGGCATCGACGAAGCTGGTCTCGATGCCGAACTTGGCCAGGTTCACCGACAGCATCGACACCGAGCCGCCGTACAGCGCACCGGCGGCCACCACGTGGTCGCCCTGCTGCAGGATCGTCATCAGCGCCATCGCCTCGGCCGCCATGCCGGAGGCCGAGGCCAGCGCGGCGTGGCCGCCTTCCAGTGCCGCGACCCGCTCTTCCAGCGCGGCCACCGTCGGGTTGCTCAGGCGCGAATAGACATTGCCGAAGGTCTGCAGGTTGAACAGGCTGGCCGCATGCTCGGCGCTGTCGAAGACGAAGCTGGTGGTCTGATAGATCGGCAGCGCGCGCGCGCCGGTGGCCACGTCGGGGATCTGCCCGGCATGGATCGCCAGGGTCTCGGGCTGGAAGATGCGGTCGGCCATGTCAGGTGGGTCTCTTGGCGGAGATCACGCGGGTGTTGACGCCGGCCCAATGCAGCCCGCCGAACAACCGCGCGTGTTCGATCTTCATGCAGCGGTCCATCACCGAATCCAGCCCCGCGGCGCGCGCCAGCGCGTCGGCCTGCAGGTTCTTCACGCCAATCTGCTGCCACAGGCACCTGGCGCCCAGCTTCACGGCGCTCTGGGCGAAGGGCAGCACGTCCTCGGTGCGGCGGAACACGTCGACCACGTCCACCTTGAAGGGGATGTCCTCCAGCGTCTTGTAGCTGCGTTCGCCCAGGATGCTGTCGTAGCGCGGGTTCACCGGCACGATGCGGTAGCCGTGGTGCTGCAGGTACTTGGCGGCGAAGTTGCTGGGGCGGTGCCAGTCGGCCGACAGGCCGACGATGGCGATGACCTTGTTGTCGCGCAGGATGCGCCGCAGCGTGCTGATGTCGTCGCTCATGGTGCAGGCAACGATAGCGCATCGGTTACAACCGCGGCTGCGATGAACCACCGCCACGTCACGCTGCGCCAGTTCCGCTACTTCATCGCCGTGGCCGAGAGCGGCTCGGTGGCCGCGGCCTCGCGCATGCTGAACATCGCGCAGAGCGCGCTGACCAAGAGCCTGGCCGAGCTGGAAGACGAACTCGGCACCCTGCTCTTCGAGCGCAGCTCCAAGGGCATGGCGCTCACCGCGCAGGGCCACCGCTTCCTGGCCAGTGCGCGCAAGGTCATCGGCTCGGTGGCCGATGCGATGCGCCTGCATGCCGGCGAGGCCGACTCGGGGCTGTCCGGCGTGCTGACGCTGGGCGTCACCAGCCTGGTGGCCGGCTACTACCTGAGCGAGCTGTTCAGCCGCTTCCGCCGCCACTGCCCCGACGTGCAGGTGTTCGTCACCGAGGACACGCCGCGCTTCCTGGAGCATCTGCTGATCAACGGCGAGATCGACGTGGCGATCATGGTCAGCAACGCGCTCAGCGAGCCGCAGGCCATGGTCTGCGAAACGTTGACGCGCAGCCGCAACCGCGTCTGGCTGCCGTCGAACCACGCGCTGGCGGCGCAGGACGAGGTGTCGCTGGCCGACTGCGCGGCCTGCGACCAGATCGTGCTGGAGGCCGACCGCATCGACGAGCTGATGAAGGGCGTCTGGGCCCGCCACCAGCTGAAGCCGCGCAGCATTCTGCGCACGTCGTCACTGGAGGCCGTGCGCTCGCTCGTCGGCGCCGGCGCCGGCATCGCAGTGCTGCCGGACATCCTGTACCGGCCATGGACGCTGGACGCAGAACATGTGGAGGCCCGGCCGCTGCGCGACGAGATCCCCACCGTCGACGTCGGCCTGGTGTGGCGCCGCGGCTCGGGCCTGAAGCCGGCGGCGGCCGAGTTCATCGAGCTGGCGCGCGAGCTGGCGAGGTCGCGAAAGAGCCTCCGGGCTCCAAACTAAGGCATCGAGGAATTGCGTCTCCAGCACTACCGCCGACACCCAACCACATCCATGAAGGAAAGAAAGTGAACGCTCTTGCCGAAATCTTCAGCCCGACCTACTCGACCGAAGATGGCTTGTGTTTCGTGATCATGCCGCTCAACGAGGAACTGGAGGAGATATACGAGCGCGTGCTCAAGCCTGTAGTCAGCAGCGAGCCTGTCCTGATGCAATGCGTTCGCGGCGATGAAGTCTTCAGCAACAAGCCCATCATGGGCGATGTCTGGGAGTCGATTCAGAAGGCAGAAATCATCATCGCCGACTTGACCGGCAAGAACCCGAACGTCATGTACGAACTGGGGCTGGCGCATGCCTTGTGGAAAAAGGTCATTCTCATCGCTCAATCAGTCGACGACCTTCCATTTGACCTTCGCCATCTGCGCACCATCATCTACAGGCACACCCTTAGAGGCACAGAAAAGTTGGCGGCCGACTTGGCTACGGCAATCGTCGAACTGCGCGGTTTACCGTCAAACCCAGGGGCCGTGGCCCAAGCACGGGACTCCAGGGATGGCTTGGATGAGTTCGGCGCGTTGCGGGTGATCGCAAAGAATGATGCCAGTCGCGCTCGCGCACTGATAAAGCGTGGAATCTCGACACAGATCAAGTACCCTGACCTGACGATCTCCATCTCTCTCATTGGTGTGAACGAGGATGGGTTCAGCAAGCTGTGCATCGGCTACGAGTTCGAGGCCTCATTGATAGCGGAAAGCCTGCAAATCGAGTTGTACCCATCGTCCACCACCTTCATTGCCAGCCGTTCCGTGCGCATCTTCTACGTGTTGCTGGTTGCTGTAGATGTCGCGCGCAAGAGTGCCGTCGTCGAAGTGGTGCCGATGCCGCGAAACCCACCATCGTCCGCTACAGCTTGACCATCACGTGCCGGGCGACGGTGTAGTCCTCCAGCGCGTACATGCTCATGTCCTTGCCGTAGCCGCTGCTCTTCAGGCCGCCGTGCGGCATCTCGTTGACCAGCATGAAGTGCGTGTTGATCCAGGTGCAGCCGTACTGCAGCTTCTTGGCCACGCGCATCGCGCGGCCGACATCCTGCGTCCACACCGATGAGGCCAGGCCGTAGTCGCTGTCGTTGGCCCAGGCGATGGCCTGCTCGGTGTCGTTGAAGCGCGTCACGCTGACCACCGGGCCGAAGACCTCGCGCTTGACGATCTCGTCCTCCTGCCGGGCGCCGGCCACCACCGTGGGTTCGTAGAAGAAGCCGGCGCCGGCGCGGGCCTTGCCGCCGGCGGTGATCTCCATGTGGCCGCTCATCTGCGCACGCTCGACGAAGCTGGCCACGCGGTTGCGCTGCCGGTCGCTGATCAGCGGGCCGATCTCGGCATCGGGGTCGTCCTGCAGGCCGGCCTTGATGGTCTTGACCGCACTCGACAGGTCGGCCACCAGCCGGTCGTAGACCTTGGCGCCGGCATAGACGCGGCAGGCCGCCGTGCAGTCCTGGCCGGCGTTGTAGTAGCCGAAGGTGCGCAGACCGTCGACCACGCTGGCCAGATCGGCATCGTCGAAGACGATCACCGGTGCCTTGCCGCCGAGTTCCAGGTGGGTGCGCTTCAGCGTGCCGGTGGCCGCCTGCAGGATCTTGCGGCCGGTGCTGACGTCGCCGGTGACGCTGACCATCGCCACCTTCGGATGCTCGACCAGCGTCTGGCCCACCGACGCGCCGCGGCCGGTGATGATGTTCAGCACGCCCTTCGGGAAGATCTCGGCTGCCACCTGCGCCAGCAGCAGCGTGGTCAGCGGCGTCTGCTCGCTGGGCTTGATGACCACCGTGTTGCCGGCGGCCAGCGCCGGCGCTATCTTCCACGCGGCCATCATCAGGGGGTAGTTCCACGGCGCGATCGAGGCCACCACGCCCACCGGATCGCGGCGGATCATGCTGGTGTGGCCGGCCAGGTACTCGTTGGCCACGGTGCCGGACACGCAGCGCGCCGCGCCGGCAAAGTAGCGGTAGCAGTCGGCGATGGCCGGGATCTCGTCGCCCAGCGAGCGCGCATAGGGCTTGCCGCAGTTCAGCGACTCCAGCCGCGCGAAGGCCTCGGCCCGCGCCTCGATCGCATCGGCCAGCTTCAGCAGCAGGCGCGAGCGCTCCATCGGCGTGGTCTCGCTCCAGCCGTCGAAGGCGCGGTGCGCGGCCGACACGGCCTTGTGCACCTGGTCGGCCGAGGCCTCGGGCACGGTGGCCAGCAGCTCGCCCGTGGACGGGTTCAGCACCTTCTCGGGCTCGCCCTCGCCGGCCACGAAGGCGCCGTCGATCAGCAGGTCGGTGGGCATGGCGATGTCGGTCATTTGATGCTCCTTGGAAGGCGGGTCAACGGTGCGCCGGCTCGTCGGCGCGGGTCAGCCAGTAGGCGGCCAGGATCGGGATGAAGGTCAGCGCGATGATCACCACCGCCACCACGTTGGTCACCGGCCGCTGGCGCGGTCGGATCAGCTCCTGCAGCATCCAGATCGGCAGCGTGGTCTGCTGCCCGGCGGTGAAGGTGGTGACGATGACCTCGTCGAAGCTCAGCGCAAAGGCCAGCAGCGCGCCGGCCAGCAGCGCCGAGCCCAGCTGCGGCAGGATGATGTGGCGCAGCGTCTGGAAGCCGTCTGCGCCCAGGTCTATGCTGGCCTCGATCAGGTTGGGTTGCAGACGCCGCAGGCGCGCCACCGCGTTGTTGTAGACCACCACCACGCAGAAGGTGGCATGGCCGATGACGATGGTCCAGAACGAGAACGGAATGTGCAGCGTGCCGTAGGCCGAGCGCAGCGCGATGCCGGTGATCACGCCCGGCAGCGCAATCGGCAGGATCAGCAGCAGGCTGATCGCATCGCGGCCGAAGAACTTCGCCCGCGCCAGCGCCGCCGCCGCCAGCGTGCCGAGCACGATGGCGATGGCGGTGGACCACAGCGCCACCTCGAAGCTCAATGAGATGGCGGCCCAGACGTCGTCGCGCTGCCAGGCCACGCCGAACCACTGCGTGGTCAGTGCCGGGGGCGGGAAGACGTAGGTCTTGTCCTCGGCGCTGAAGGCATACAGGACGATCAGCGCCAGCGGCACGTGCAGGAAGGCGACCACGCCCCAGGCCGCCAGCTTGAGACCCCAACTAGAGCGCATCGAAGGCCCCCATGCGCTTGGCCAGCCACAGGTAGACGCCAATGACCACGATCGGCACCAGCGAGAACGCCGCGGCGAAAGGGATGTTGCCGGCCACGCCCTGCTGCTTGTAGACCACCTGGCCGATGTACAGCGTGCTGTCGCCGATGACCTGCGGAATGATGTAGTCGCCCAGGGTCAGGCTGAAGGTGAAGATCGAGCCGGCGGCAATGCCGGGCATGGCTAGCGGCAGGATCACCTTGAAGAAGGTGGTGGCCGGGCTGGCGCCCAGGTCGCCCGAGGCTTCGATGTACGAGCCAGGGATGCGCTCCACTGCCGCCTGGATCGGCAGCACCATGAACGGCAGCCACATGTAGACGAAGACGACGAAGGTGCCGATGGCCGAGAAGCTGAGTGACGGCCCGCCGATGGCCGGCAGCGCCAGCAGCGCGTCCAGCAGCCAGGTGGCGTGCGTGTGCTGCGCGAGCCAGTTGATGGCGCCTTCCTTGGCCAGCAGCAGCTTCCACGCATACAGCCGCACCAGGTAGCTGGACCACAGCGGCAGCATCACCGCGATGTACAGCAAGGCCTTTTGTGCGCCGCTGGCATAGCGCGCCATGAAATAGGCCAGCGGAAAGCCCAGCGCGGTGCAGGCCAGCGTGACCAGCACCGCCATCGTGATCGAGCGCTGCACCACGTCCAGGTTGGCTGGTTCGGTCAGCTCGGCGAAGTTCTTCAGCGTGAACTCGCGCACCACCTGGCCGGTGAAATCGTCCAGCCCGAAGAAGGCATTGGCCAGCAGCGCGAACAGCGAACCCAGGTAGATCACGCCGAACCACAGCAGCGGCGGCGCCAGCAGCACCAGCAGCAGAAGCCCGCGGCGCGTGTACAGAAGGTCCGACAGCCGGCGCCGCACGCCAGGCTGTGGCAGGCTCAGCGCCAGATCGCCGCTCACGCCCCACCGAGCGCATGCACGGCGCGCTCGTCCCAATGCAGGTGCACGGTGTCGCCGGTGGCCGGCGTGGTGCTGCTGCCGTGCGGCAGGTCGGCCTGCAGCAGCGCACCACCGGATTCGACCTTGAGGCGGGTGAAGGCGCCGAAGAACTGCACCTCCTGCACGGTGCCCACGGCGCGCGCGCCTTCGGCCGCGCCGGCGCGGATGCGCTCGGGCCGCAGCATCGCGCTGGCATGGCCCGTCAACGCGCGCGCCGCCTCGCCATCCAGCACGTTGGCCGCGCCGACGAACTGGGCCACGAAGCGCGTGGCCGGTGCGTCGTACACCTGCTGCGGCGTGCCCACCTGCTCCAGCCTGCCCTTGTTGAACACGCCGATGCGGTCGCTCATCGACAGCGCCTCGTGCTGGTCGTGGGTGATGAAAAGGAAAGTGATGCCCAGGCGGCGCTGCAGCGCCTTCAGCTCGCTTTGCATCTGCTCGCGCAGCTTCAGGTCCAGCGCGCCCAGCGGCTCGTCCAGCAACAGCACCTGCGGCTGGCTGATCAGCGCACGCGCCAGCGCCACGCGTTGCCGCTGCCCGCCCGACAGCTGTGCCGGCCGCCGGCTGCCGACACCGTCCAGCTCCACCAGCGCCAGCAGTTCGTCGGCGCGGCGGTGGCGCTCGGCCTTGTCCACCTTGCGCACCATCAGCGCATAGGCCACGTTGTCGCGGATGCTCATGTGTGGGAACAGCGCGTAGTCCTGGAACACGGTGTTCACCGGCCGGGCATAGGGCGGCCGCATCGTCACGTCCTGGCCGCCGATCAGCACGCGGCCCGCCGTCGGCAGCGTGAAGCCGCCGATCATGCGCAGGCAGGTGGTCTTGCCCGAGCCCGAAGGCCCGAGCAAGGTGAAGAACTCGCCCGCCTCGATCGTCAGGTCCACGCCGTCGACGGCGCGGACCTCGTGGCCGGGACTACCGAAGACGCAGGAGACGCGGTCGAGGGTGACCGCCGCGGTCACCGGCCACCCAAGACGGCGATGTAGTCAGAGACCCACTTGTGATAGGGCACGCACTGGTTGTTGCCGCTGGCGCACTGCGTGGTCGGCGTCTTCCAGAAGGAGATCTTCTCGAAGTCTTCGTAGCCCTGGCGCTTGCAGCCGTCGTCCTTGAGCAGCGGATTGCCCTTGCAGGCCGCCGGTACCGCCGGCACCGAGCCGAACCAGGCCGCCAGGTCGCCCTGCAGCTTGGGGTTCAGCGAATGCTCCAGCCACATGTAGGCGCAGTTGGGGTGCTTGGCCTCGGCATGCATCATGGTCGAGTCGGCCCAGCCGGTGGCGCCTTCGACCGGCACCACGGTGGCGATCGGCTGCTTCTTGGAGCCCAGGATGTTGGCCTGGAACTGCCAGCTGGACGAGGCGACCACGCCCTCGTTGGTGAAGTCGTCGATCTGCACGAAGGCGTCGTGCCAGTACTTGCCGACGATCTTGCGCTGCTGGCGCAGCAGATCCAGCGCGGCCTTGTACTGCGCCTCGGTCAGCTCGTACGGATCCTTGATGCCCAGCGCCGGGTTCTTGGCCTTCAGGTACAGCGCGGCGTCGGCAATGTAGATCGGGCCGTCGAAGGCCTGCACGCGGCCCTTGTTGCTCTTGCCGTCGGGCAGCGTCTGCTCCTCGAACACCACGTTCCAGCTGGTGGGCTTCTTGTCGCCGAAGACCTTGGTGTTGTACATCAGCACGTTCCAGCCCCACTGGTACGGCACGCCGTAGTGGGTGTTGTTCTCGTAGTGCCAGGGCGCCTTCTGCAGCCGCGGATCGATGTTCTTGTAGCTGGGGATCAGGTTGACGTTGATCGGCTGCACCTTCTTGCCGCGGATCAGCCGGGTGCTGGCGTCGCCCGAGGCGGTGACCAGGTCGAAGCCACCCTCGTTCATCAGCGCCACCATCTCGTCGCTGGTGCCGGCGGTCTTGACGTTGACCTTGCAGCCGGTCTTCTTCTCGAAGTCGGTCACCCAGTCGAAGTTCTTGTCGGTGGCGCCGCGCTCGATGTAGCCGGGCCAGGCCACGATGTCGACCTGGCCTTCGCCCTTGCCCAGCTTCTGCAACGGCGCCTTCTGCGCGAACACGGGGGCGGCATGGGCCAGGGCCACGGCGGCGGCCACGGCGCTGAGCAGCGGAACGGTACGGTTCATGGGCATCTCCTCTGTCGGGACCGAAAGGGCATCCGCGCTGCAGGCACGGAACAGGCTGCGCACGATACGGGCGCAGCCCGGCGCTGTGAAATGCAATGGAACGGCGGCGGGCGTTCTCGAAATTCGATATCAAGAGAAACCCTAGGTGCATCTGCACGCGTGCGCAGCGCACTGTGGAACACTGCTTCCATAGCAGCCCAGGCCCGCCCTCTCCGCCGATGCCCATCGCCCCGCACACCACGCACATCCTGCATCGCCAGATGCACCATGCCTTGCCGGTGGCCGTGGCCGGCGAAGGCCTGTACCTGATCGATGCGCAAGGGCGCCGCTACCTCGACGCCTCCGGCGGCGCTGCGGTGTCCTGCCTGGGCCACGGCCACGCCGAGGTGCGGGCCGCCATGCATGCTCAGCTCGACCAGCTGGCCTATGCGCACACCAGCTTCTTCACCACCGAGGCGGCCGAGCAGCTGGCCGAGATGCTGGTGCGCGATGCGCCGGCCGGCACCAGCCATGCGTATTTCGTCTCCGGCGGCTCCGAGGCGGTGGAGGCCGCGCTGAAGCTGGCCCGGCAGTACTTCGTCGAGATCGGCCAGCCACAGCGCCGCCACTTCATCGCCCGGCGGCAGAGCTATCACGGCAACACGCTCGGTGCCCTGGCGGTGGGCGGCAACGCCTGGCGGCGCGCGCAGTTCGCGCCGCTGCTGGTGGACGTGACCCACGTGGCCCCCTGCTACGCCTACCGCGACCGCCTTCCGGACGAAAGCGACGTGGCCTACGGCCAGCGCCTGGTGGCCGAACTGGCCGCGGCGATCGACGCGCTGGGCGGCCAGAACGTCATCGCCTTCGTCGCCGAGACGGTGGGCGGGGCCACCCAGGGCGCCAGCACGCCCGTGCCGGGCTACCTGCGCGGCGTGCGCGAGCTGTGCAGCCGCCACGGCATCCTGCTGATCCTGGACGAGGTGATGTGCGGCATGGGCCGCTGCGGCACGCTGCACGCCTGCACGGCCGAAGGCGTGGTACCCGACCTGCTGGTGGTGGCCAAGGGCCTGGGCGGCGGCTACCAGCCCATCGGCGCGGTGCTGGCGCAGGCCCATGTGGTGCAGGCCCTTGCCGCCGGCAGCGGCGCCTTTCAGCATGGCCACACCTACCTGGGCCACGCGATGGCCTGTGCCGCCGCCCTGGCCGTGCAGCAGGTCATCCGCCGCGACGGCCTGGTCGAGCGCGTGCAGCGCCAGGGCGAAGGGCTGCGCCAGCGGCTGCAGGCGGCTTTTGGCGAGCATCCGCACGTGGGCGACATCCGCGGGCGAGGCCTCTTTCAGGCCATCGAACTGGTACAGGACCGCGCCGGCAAGACGCCCTTCGATCCGGCGCTGAAGCTGCATGCGCGCATCAAGGCGCGGGCCATGGCCGAAGGGCTGATGGTCTACCCGATGGGCGGCACCATCGACGGCCGTCAGGGAGACCACGTGCTGCTGGCGCCGCCCTTCATCGTCGACGACGATGCGTTGGACCAGATCGTTCGGCGGCTGGCGCTGGCGGTGGACGCGGCATTGGCAGAAGCCCCACGCTAGCAGGCATGCCGCTTGCGTTATCGTGGGTCTCACCCAGGTTGGGGCTTGCAACCCACCCTGCCCTTGGATCACTTTCGACGCCTGAATGGAGCCTGCCATGACACACAGCCCGAAGTTCCTGCCGCTGCGCACCGCGCTGGCGGCCTCTGCCCTGGCCCTGGCGCTGCCCTGGACGCCGGCCTTAGCCCAGCAGAAATTCGTCACCATCGGCACCGGCGGCGTCACCGGTGTGTACTACGCGGCCGGCGGCGCGATCTGCCGCCTGGTCAACAAGGACCGTGCCAAGCACGGCATCCGCTGCTCGGTCGAATCCACCGGTGGCTCAGTGTTCAACGTCAACACCATCAAGTCCGGCGAGCTGGACCTGGGCTTCGCTCAATCCGACGTGCAGTACAACGCCTACCGCGGCCTGGGCGCCTTCAAGGATGCCGGTGCCTGGACCGACGAGCGTGCGGTGTTCTCGGTGCACCCCGAGCCCTTCACCGTGCTGGCCCGCAAGGAAGCCGGCGTGAAGAGCTTCAACGATTTCAAGGGCAAGCGCTTCAACGTCGGCAACCCGGGCTCGGGCACGCGCGCCTCGATGGAGGAACTGCTGGCCGCGATGAACTGGAAGCTCAGCGACTTTGCACTGGCCTCCGAGCTGAAGGCCGACGAGCACGGCCCGGCGCTGTGCGACGGCAAGATCGACGGCTTCTTCTATGGCGTGGGCCACCCCTCGGCCAACATCCAGGACCCGACCACCTCCTGCGGCGCCAAGCTGGTGTCGCTGACCGGCCCGGCCGTCGACAAGCTGGTGGCCGACAGGCCCTATTACGCCAAGGTCACCATCCCGGCCGGCCTGTACCCGAACAACCCCGACGCCACCAACACCTATGGCGTGCTGGCCACCGTGGTGTCGTCCAGCAAGGTGCCTGCCGACACCGTCTATGCGGTGGTCAAGGCGGTGTTCGACAACTTCGAGGAATTCAAGAAGCTGCACCCGGCGCTGGCCCACCTGAAGCCCGAGGACATGATCAAGGACGGCCTGTCCGCGCCGCTGCACGACGGCGCGATCCGCTACTACAAGGAAAAGGGCTGGATCAAGTAAGCCCGTGTCGACCGACATCGAGAAGGCGCCAGCTGCGCTGCAGGAGCTGGTCGCCGAGGTCGACACCGGCCGGCGCGAACCGCGGGGCTTCACCCGGCAGCTGATCTACGGCAGCGCCCTGGCCTGGGCGCTGTTCCAGCTCTGGTACGCCTCACCGCTGCCTTTCGCGCTGGGCGTGGGCGTGCTCAACGACACCGAGGCGCGCTCGATCCACCTGGCCTTCGCGCTGTTCCTGGCCTTCATGGCCTGGCCAGCCTTCAAGCGCTCGCCACGCGACCGCGTGCCGGCACTGGACTGGCTGTTCGCGCTGGCCGGCGCCTTCGCCGGCGGCTACCTGCTGCTGTTCTACGCGCAACTGGCCACCCGGCCGGGCCAGCCGACGACGATGGACATCGTCACCGCCAGCGCCGGCATCCTGCTGCTGCTGGAAGCCACGCGCCGCGCAGTGGGCTGGCCGATGGCGGCGCTGGCCCTGCTGTTCATCGCCTACTGCATGCTGGGCCCGCACATGCCCGAGGTGCTGTCGCACAAGGGCGTGTCGCTGAACCGGCTGCTGTCGCACATGTGGCTCACGACCGAAGGCGTGTACGGCATCGCGCTGGGCGTGTCCACCGGGGCGATCTTCGTCTACGTGCTGTTCGGCAGCCTGCTCGACCGTGCTGGCGGCGGCAACTACATGATGCAGGTCAGCTTCGCGGCGCTGGGCCACCTGCGCGGCGGGCCGGCCAAGGTGGCGGTGGTCTCGTCAGCACTGAACGGCATGATCAGCGGCAGCTCGGTCAGCAACGTGGTCAGCGGCGGCATCTTCACCATCCCGCTGATGAAGAAGGCCGGCTACGGCGGCGTCAAGGCCGGCGCCATCGAGACCATGAGCTCGGTCAACGGCCAGATCATGCCGCCAGTGATGGGCGCGGCCGCCTTCCTGATGGTCGAATACGTCGGCATCCCCTACAGCGAGGTGGTCAAGCATGCGCTGCTGCCGGCGGTGCTGTCCTACCTGGGGCTGCTGTACATCGTGCACCTGGAGGCGTTAAAGCTCGGCATGGAGCCGATCGTGCGGCGCACGCCGCGGCCGTGGAGCAACGCGCTGCTGCGCACCGGCATCGGCCTGTCGGGCTCGGTGGTGGTGGTGGGCGTGCTGTACTACCTGCTGGCCTTCATCAAGCAATGGCTGGGCAGCCAGGCCGGATGGGCCATCGCCGCGGTGATGGCGGCGCTGTACCTGTATGCGGTACGCGAGGCGGCGCGCTGCCCCGACCTGCCGCAGGACATCGACGTCGACGACCCCAAGCCGCTGGACACCTGGCCCACGGTGCGCGCCGGGCTGCACTACCTGCTGCCGATCGCCACGCTGATCTGGTGCCTGATGGTCGAGGAGATGTCGCCCTCGCTGTCGGCTTTCTGGGCCATCGTGGTGCTGATCGGTCTGATGCTGACGCAGCGCAGCCTGGTGGCGCTGTTCCGCGGCGCGCCGTCGGCGGGCACCTGGCGCGAAGGCACACGCGACGTGCTGCTGGGGCTGAGCGACGGCTCGCGCAACATGATCGGCATCGGCGTGGCCACGGCCACCGCCGGCATCATCGTCGGCGCGATCACGCTCACCGGCCTGGGCCTACGCATGACCGAGTTCGTCGAATTCGTCAGCCAGGGCAACGTGATGGCGATGCTGCTGTTCATCGCCTTCGTCTGCCTGGTGCTGGGGCTGGGCGTGCCCACCACCGCCAACTACGTGCTGGTGGCCACGCTGATGGCGCCGGTGGTGGTGGAGCTGGGCGCGCAGAGCGGGCTGATCATTCCGCTGATCGCCGTGCACCTGTTCGTCTTCTACTACGGGATCATGGGCGACATCACGCCGCCGGTGGGCCTGGCCACCTTTGCGGCGGCGGCGATCAGCGGCGAGGACGCCATCAAGACCGGCATCCAGGGCTCGATCTATGCGCTGCGCACGGTGATCCTGCCCTTCATCTGGATCTTCAATCCGCAGCTGCTGCTGATCGACGTGCACAGCACGGCCGAGCTGCTGCGCGTGGTGGCCGCCTGCGTGCTGGCCACGCTGGTCTTCGCGGCAGTGACGATGAACTGGTTCCTCGTGAAAAGCCGGCTGTGGGAGACGGCGCTGCTGGCGCTGGCGGTGGTGCTGCTGTTCCGGCCCGACTTCTTCATGGACCGGCTGACCCCGCCCTACCGCGACGCGCCGCCGGCCCAGGTGTACGAGATCGCGAAGAACGCGCCGGCCAACGCCAGCCTGGTGATGGTGCTGCAGGGCACCACGCTGGAAGGCGACGAGGTCACCAAGACCGTGGGCCTGCAGCTCGGCGAAGCCGGCGCCGACGGCCGCAAGCGCCTGGCCGAAGGCGGGCTGCAGCTGGTGCCGCTGGGCGCCAACGTGCAGGTGGGCGCGGTGAAGTTCGGCTCACGCGCGCAGCGCGGCGGCTTCGAGCCCGGCTGGGACGTGCAGGCCGTCAAGCTGCCCACCGACCAGCCCAGCCCGCACTGGTTCTACCTGCCGGCCTGCCTGCTGATCGGCCTGGTGTGGTGGAACCAGGGCCGCCGCCTGCCCGCCGGGCGCTGACGGCAGCGGCCCGCTCGGCTACACTGCCCCCCGTCAGGAGAGAGCCCGGGTTGCCACGCGACCGGGGCCGCCGAAGGCGCAGGGGTCGAGACCGAGACATCGGCTCCGAACGCTCAGGCAAAAGGACTGGCAAGCGTCCCGCACGCGGGGCGTTCCTCACTGGAGAGAGGCTGGCTCCGGCCAGCCCACCGAAGGGGCAAGCGGCGCGCCGGGTGGCACACCGCCAATCTCTCAGGTAAAGCGGACAGCGAGGGCACGAACGACCGGCTACAGGTTGTCTGATCGCCCTTGGAGAGTGCCATGTCCGCTGAACTGCTGAAGACCCCGCTGCACGCCTTGCACGTCGAACTGGGCGCCCGCATGGTGCCCTTTGCCGGCTACGAGATGCCGGTCAACTACCCCGGCGGCATCATCGCCGAGCACAAGCAGTGCCGCGAATCGGCGGCGCTGTTCGACGTCTCGCACATGGGCCAGGTGCGGCTGGTGGGCGCCGACGCGGCCGCGGCGCTGGAAAGCCTGGTGCCGGTGGACGTGCTGGGTCTGGCCGTCGGCCAGCAGCGCTACGCCTTCTTCACCGACGCCAGCGGCGGCATCCTGGACGACCTGATGATCACCCGCCGCGAGTCCGACCTGCTGCTGGTGGTCAACGCCGGCTGCAAGGACGCCGACATCCGCCACTTGCTCACCCACATCGGCCACCGCTGCCAGGTGTTGCCGATGCCCGAGCGCGCGCTGCTGGCGCTGCAGGGCCCGCGCGCGGCCGAGGCGCTGGCCCACCTGAACCCCGCGGTGACGAAGCTGGTGTTCATGACCGGCGGCAGCTTCCAGCTCGGCCCGGCGGCCTGCTACGTCACCCGCTCGGGCTACACCGGTGAAGATGGCTTCGAGATCTCGGTGCCGGCCGAACACGCGGTGGCACTGGCCCGCATGCTGATCAACCTGCCCGAAGTCAAGCCCGCCGGCCTGGGCGCGCGCGACACGCTTCGCCTGGAGGCCGGGCTGTGCCTGTACGGCCACGACATCGACACCCGCACCAGCCCGATCCAGGCCGGGCTCACCTGGGCGATCCAGAAGGTGCGCCGCCCCGGCGGCGAGCGTGCCGGACACTACCCCGGCGCCGACGTCATCGCCGGCCAGCTGAGCAGCGGCGTCAGCCACAAGCGGGTGGGCCTGCTGGCGCTGGAGCGCGTGCCGGTGCGCGAAGGCGCGACCCTGGTCGACGCCCGCGGCCACAAGCTGGGCACCGTGACCAGCGGCACCATCGCGCCGACCATCAACCAGCCGATCGCGATGGCCTACCTGGCCGCCGACCATGCCCGGCCGCAGCACGAGGTGTATGCCGAGGTGCGCGGCCAGAAGGTGCCGATGCGCGTGGCGCCGATGCCCTTCGTGCCGCACCGCTACTTCCGCGGCTGACCCCTTCACCCCCACCCACCGAGGAGCCCGTCCGATGACCACCATGTTCACGCCCGACCACGAATGGATCAACATCGAAGACCACGAGGCCGCGGTCGTCGGCATCACGCTGCACGCGCAGGACGCGCTGGGCGACGTGGTCTTCGTCGACCTGCCTACCGTGGGCAAGAGCTACAAGAAGGGCGAGGTGGCCGGCGTGGTCGAGTCGGTGAAGGCCGCGGCCGACATCTACATGCCGGTGTCCGGCGAGGTGGTCGAGGTGAACGAGGCGCTGCGCGCCGATCCGTCCCTGGCCAACAGCGACCCGATGGGTACCGGCTGGTTCTTCAAGGTGCATGTCAGCGACATGGCCGAGTTCGACCAGCTGATGGACCCGCCCGGCTACGACGCGCTGCTGAAGACCCTCTGATCCCCCATTTGCCCCCTGCCTGCACGAGACCGCCATGCTGATGTCCGCCCTGACCCCCCTGGCCGAGCTGGAGCACGCCGCCGAATTCACCGGCCGCCACATCGGCCCCGATGCCGCCGAACAGCAGCACATGCTGTCGACCATCGGTGCGGCCTCGCGCGCGGCGCTGGTCGAACGCATCGTGCCGGCCAGCATCGCCCGCAGCCGGCCGATGCAGCTGCCGCCGCCGGCCACCGAGGCGCAGGCGCTGGCCGAGCTGAAGGCGCTGGCCGCGCAGAACCAGGTGCTGAAGAGCTTCATCGGACAGGGCTACCACGGCACGCACACGCCGGGCGTCATCCTGCGCAACATCCTCGAGAACCCGGCCTGGTACACCGCCTACACGCCCTACCAGGCCGAGATCTCGCAGGGCCGCATGGAGGCGCTGGTCAACTTCCAGACCATGGTCTGCGACCTGACCGGCATGGCCATCGCCAACGCCAGCATGCTGGACGAAGCCACCGCCGCGGCCGAGGCGATGACGCTGGCCAAGCGCAGCGTGAAGAACCCCAGCAACGTCATCGTGGTGGCCGGCGACTGCCACCCGCAGACGCTGCAGGTGGTGCAGACCCGCGCCGAACCGCTGGGCCTGGCGCTGAAGCTGGCCAACTCGGCCGCCGAGTGGGAGACGCTGATCGCCAGCCGCGACTACTTCGCGGTGCTGGCGGCCTACCCCACCACGCACGGCCGCATCGACGACCTGGCCGCCGACGTGCAGCGCGTGCATGCCGCCGATGCGGCTTTCATCGTCTGCGCCGACCTGCTGGCGCTGACGCTGCTGACGCCGCCGGGCGAGTTCGGCGCCGACATCGTGGTCGGCACCACGCAGCGCTTCGGCGTGCCGATGGGCGGCGGCGGCCCGCATGCCGCGTACATGGCCTGCCGCGACGAATGGAAGCGCAGTCTGCCCGGCCGGCTGGTGGGCGTCAGTGTCGACGCGCACGGCGCGCCGGCCTACCGGCTGGCGCTGCAGACCCGCGAGCAGCACATCCGCCGCGAGAAGGCCACCAGCAACATCTGCACCGCGCAGGTGCTGCTGGCGGTGATCGCCAGCATGTACGCCGTCTACCACGGCCCGCAGGGGCTGAAGCGCATCGCGCAGCGCGTGGCCAGCTACACCGCCATCCTGGCGGCCGGGCTGCGGCAGCTGGGCTTCGCGCCGCACGGCGACGGCTCGGCCTTCGACACCGTGTGCCTGAAGACCGATGGGCGCACCGGAGAATTCGTGCAGCGCGCCCGCGAGGCCGGCATGAACCTGCGCCGCTACCGCGAGTGGGGCGACGCCTACCTGAGCATCACGCTGGACGAGACCACCACCCGCGAGGACATCGTCGCGCTGTGGCGGGTGTTCGCCGGCGAGCGCGCGCTGCCCTCCTTCGACGCCTTCGAGAAGGGCATCGAGCCGCTGATCCCGGTGGCGCTGCGCCGCACCAGCCCCTTCCTGACGCACCCGGTCTTCAACACCCACCACAGCGAGACCGAGATGCTGCGCTACATCCGCAGCTTGAGCGACAAGGACCTGGCGCTGGACCGCAGCATGATCCCGCTGGGCAGCTGCACGATGAAGCTCAACGCCACGGCCGAGATGATCCCGATCACCTGGCCCGAGTTCGCGCACATCCATCCCTACGCGCCGGCCGACCAGCTGGCCGGCTACCGCGCGCTGAATGACCAGCTCTGCGCATGGCTCAGCCAGGCCACCGGCTATGCCGGCATCAGCCTGCAGCCCAACGCCGGCAGCCAGGGCGAATACGCCGGCCTGCTGGCCATCCGTGCCTGGCATGCCAGCCGCGGCGACGCGCAGCGCGACATCTGCCTGATCCCCGAATCGGCGCACGGCACCAACCCGGCCAGCGCCGGCATGGTGGGCATGGAGGTGGTGGTGGTGAAGTGCGACGCGCAGGGCAGCGTGGACCTGGCCGACCTGCGCGCCAAGTGCGAGCAGCACCGCGATCGCCTGGCCGCAGTGATGATCACCTACCCCAGCACCTACGGCGTGTTCGAAGCCGGCGTCAAGGCGCTGTGCGACACCGTGCATCAGTTCGGCGGCCGGGTCTACGTGGACGGCGCCAACATGAACGCGCTGGTCGGCCTGGCCGCGCCGGGTGAGTTCGGCGGCGACGTCAGCCACCTGAACCTGCACAAGACCTTCTGCATCCCGCACGGCGGCGGCGGCCCCGGCGTCGGCCCGGTGTGCGTGGTCGAGGACCTGGTGCCCTTCCTGCCGGCCGAGCCCGCCAGCCAGGCCGCCACCGGCGCCGCGGTGGGCCCGGTGTCGGCCGCGCCGCTGGGCAATGCCGCGGTGCTGCCGATCAGCTGGATGTACATCCGCATGATGGGTGCCGACGGCCTGAAGGCGGCCACCGAGACCGCGATCCTCAGCGCCAACTACATCGCGGCGCGGCTGGCCGACCACTACGAGATCCATTTCTCCGGCGGCATCGACGGGCTGAAGGGCGGCGGCGTGGCCCACGAGTGCATCCTCGACATCCGCCCGCTGGCCAAGGCCACCGGCATCGGCGCCGAGGACGTGGCCAAGCGGCTGATCGACTACGGCTTCCACGCGCCGACGCTCAGCTTCCCGGTGGCCGGCACGCTGATGGTCGAGCCCACCGAGAGCGAACCGCTGGCCGAGCTGGACCGCTTCTGCGACGCGATGATCGCCATCCGCCAGGAGATCGCCAAGGTCGAGCGCGGCGAATGGCCGAAGGACGACAACCCGCTGAAGCACGCGCCGCACACCGCGGCCGCGCTGCTGTCGGGCGACTGGGCCCATGCCTACAGCCGCGAGCAGGCCGCCTACCCGGTGCCGGGCCTCAAGCGGCAGAAGTACTGGGCCCCGGTGGGCCGCGTCGACAACGTCTGGGGTGACCGCAACCTCAGCTGCAGCTGCCCGCCGATGTCGGCCTACGGCGAGGCCTGATGCGCGACGGCAGCGCGCCGCAGCCGCTGGCAGCCCCGCAGGCCAGCGCCCCGGCCGCCGCCGCGCCCTGGCTGCAGCGCCTGCCGCCGGGGCTGTTCGCGATCCCGCTGGGTCTCACCGGCCTGGCCGGCAGCTGGGGCCGGCTCGCCCAGGCCGATGCACAGGCCGCCTGGGCCGTGCAGCTGAAATCCGCGCTGGCCGGCCTGGGGCTGGGCCTGTGGGCGCTGCTGGCCGCACTTTGGGCGCTGAAGCTGCTGCGCCACCCCGAACAGGTGCGCGGCCTGTGGGGCCACCCGCTGCAGGGCAGTTTCCTGGCGCTGGCACCGGTCAGCACGCTGCTGCTGGTGGCGGTCAACGCACCGCCGCAGCCGGGTGATGGCCGCGGCCTGGCGCTGTTGCTGCTGGTGCTGGCCGCGCTGGCGCTACAGCTCAGCATCGCTTGGCAGGTGGTGGCGCAGCTGACCACCGGCCGCATCGGGCCCGAACTGGTCACCCCGGCGCTGTACCTGCCCACCGTGGCCGGCGGCTTCGTCGGCGCGATGGCGCTGCAGGCGCTGGGCCTGCACGGCTGGGCCGTGCTGCTGTTCGGCAGCGGCCTGGGCGCCTGGGCACTGCTGGAAGCGCGCATCCTGCACCGGCTGTTCGCCGGGCCGCTGCCCTTGCCGCTGCGGCCCACGCTGGGCCTGGAACTGGCGCCCACCTCGGTGGGTGCGCTGACGCTGGCCGTGCTGTGGCCGCAGCTGCCGGCCGACGTGCTGCTGTTGGCCTTGGGCATCGGCACCGGGCCGGCGCTGGCGGTGCTGGCCCGCTGGCGCTGGTGGACCGAGACCCCCTTCTCCGCGGGCTTCTGGTCCTTCTCGTTCCCGGTGGCCGCCTATGCCGGCGCCATCGTCGAGGCGGTGCGCCGCGGCGGCTGGCCGCTGTGGCCGGCCTGGGTGGCCGTGGGGCTGGCCAGCGCCGTGATCGCCTTCCTGGCGCTGCGCACGCTGCGGCTGTGGCAGACCGGCAGGCTGCTGCCGCCCGCCTGAGGCACATGGCCGTCTCGGTCTTCGACCTGTTCAAGATCGGCATCGGGCCGAGCAGCAGCCACACCGTGGGGCCGATGCGTGCGGCGCGGCTGTTCGCGCTGCGCCTGCAGCACGACGGCCTGCTGCCCGCCACCGCCCGCGTGCGCGCCGACCTGTACGGCTCGCTGGGCGCCACCGGCAAGGGCCACGGCAGCGACAAGGCGGTGCTGCTGGGTCTGCTGGGCCACGAGCCAGACACCGTGGACGTGGAGGCCATCCCCACGCTGCTGAAGGCGGTGCGCGACAGCGGCCGGCTGGCGCTGGCCGGCGTGCACGAGCTGCCCTTCGTCGAGAAGCGCGACCTGCTGTTCCACCGCCGCGAGACGCTGCCGCTGCACGCCAACGGCATGCGCTTCGCCGCCTTCGCCGCCGACGGCGCGCCACTGGCCGAGCGCACCTACTACTCGGTGGGCGGCGGCTTCGTGCTCAGCGACGAGGCCGCCGGCGACGATGCCCGCGCGCGGCGCATCGCGCCCGATGCCACGGTGCTGCCGCTGCCCTTCCGCAGCGGTGCCGAGCTGCTGGCGCTGACGCAGCGCGAGGGCCTCAGCATCGCCGGCGTGATGCGCATCAACGAGCGGCACTGGCGCAGCGATGCGCAGATCGACTCCGGCCTGCTGCACATCTGGCAGGTGATGCAGGACTGCGTGCGCCGCGGCTGCGCGGCCGGCGGCACGCTGCCCGGCGGGTTCAAGGTACGGCGGCGCGCGGCCGCGCTGTACCAGGACCTGGTGCGCCACCCCGAGGCCGCGCTGCGCGACCCGCTGCAGGTCCTGGACTGGGTGAACCTGTACGCGCTGGCGGTCAACGAGGAAAACGCCGCCGGCGGCCGCGTGGTCACCGCGCCCACCAACGGCGCGGCCGGCATCGTGCCGGCCGTGCTGCACTACTACAGCCGCTTCGTGCACGGCGCCAGCGACGCCGGCGTCATCGACTTCCTGCTCACCGCCGCGGCGATCGGCCTGCTCTACAAGGAGAACGCCAGCATCTCCGGCGCCGAGGTGGGCTGCCAGGGCGAGGTGGGCGTGGCCTGCAGCATGGCCGCCGGCGCGCTGTGCGCGGTGCTGGGCGGCACGCCGGCGCAGGTGGAGAACGCCGCCGAGATCGGCATGGAGCACCACCTGGGGCTGACCTGCGACCCGGTGGGCGGGCTGGTGCAGATCCCCTGCATCGAGCGCAACGCGATCGCCGCGGTGAAGGCCATCAACGCCGCGCGCATGGCGCTGCACGGCGACGGCACCCACCACGTCAGCCTGGATCAGGTGATCAAGACGATGCGCGAGACCGGCGCCGACATGATGACCAAGTACAAGGAGACCGCCCGCGGCGGTCTCGCCGTCAACATCGTCGAATGCTGATCAGGTGCCGGCCTTGAAGCTGGTGAAGATGCGCGTCTGCACCCGGCGGATGTCCTGCGGCATCGGCTCGGGCACGTTCATGCGCGCCTTGTCCTCGTCGGTCGGGAAAATGCTGCGGTTGGAGGCCACCTCGGGCTTCACGTGCTTCAGCGAGGCCTTGTTCGGGTTGGCATAGAACACCTTGTTGGTCAGCGAGGCATGCACCTCCGGCCGCAGGATGTAGTCGATGAACAGGTGCGCGTTGTTCGGGTGCGGCGCATCGGCCGGGATGGCCATCACGTCGAAGAACAGCGTCGCGCCGGTCTTGGGAATCAGCGCCTCGATGATCGGGCCCTTGCCGGCCTCGATGGCGCGGGCGCGGGCGATGTTGATGTCGCCCGAATAGCCCATTACCACGCACAGCTGGCCGCCGGCCAGGTCGTTGATGTAGCCGCTGGACGAGAAGCGGGTGATGAAGGGCCGCACCTTCTTCAGCATCTCGCCGGCCGCGGCGTAGTCGGCGGCGTTGCGGCTGTAGCCGGGCTTGCCGACGTAGAACATGGCCACCGGCAGCACCTCGGAGGCCGAATCCAGGATGCTGATGCCGCAGGACTTCAGCTTGCTGGCGTACTTGGGGTCGAAGATCAGCGACCAGGGGTTCTGGGGCATCGGCTCGTTGCCCAGCGCCTTCTTCACCAGCTCGGTGTTGATGCCCACCGTGATGTAGCCCCACAGCCAGTCGACCAGGTACTGGTTGCCCGGGTCCACCCGGGCCAGCAGCTCCAGCAGCGCCGGGTCCAGGTTGTTCCAGTTCTTCAGCTTGCTGCGGTCCAGCTTCTGGAACAGTCCGGCGTCGATCTGCAGCTTGGCGAACTGGGCGCTGGGCACCACGATGTCGTAGCCGCTCTTGCCGGCCACCAGCTTGGCGTGCAGCACCTCGTTGTTGTCGTAGTTGTCGTAGCGGACCTTGATGCCGGTTTCCTTCTCGAAGTTCTTGATCGTGTCTTCGGCGATGTAGTCCGACCAGTTGTAGATGTTCAGCACCTTCGGCTCGGGCTTCGGGGCCTGGGCCGCCGCCGGGCCGAACAGGGCCAGCGCGGTGGTGAGAGCAGCGATCAGCTTCGACAGGGGGGTACGCATGGGGGTGGCCTCCAACGACGGAAATGGCGCCTTGGTGTCGCCGGCGCTCCGGCAGTTCCCTGGCGCTCGTGCGAAACCCGCGATTTTTCCGGCGGCAGCAATAACCGGGCCATCCAGGGGGCATCGGGGGCATCCGGCTGGCCCTGCGCAAAGCCCAGGAACGCGCACCACGGATGTGCGCCGCGCGCCGACTGAAGCTTGCCGCGTCAGCCGGCCTCCGGCCGGTACCAGCGCGGGAAGAACTGCGCCACCTGGGGGCTGGAGGACTTCAGCGCATGGCAGCCGTCGATGCTGAAGGGCTTCTCGTCGGGGTTCTGCGTCATCACATCCCACATCGCCTGCAGCGCGGCGCTGCCCATCACGCCGGCCAGCTCGTTCATGTGGGTGCAGCCGGCCGTGCGGCCGAAGAGCCGCCGGATCGCGTCGCGGTAGCCCTTGGCCACCTTCACGCCCACCAGCTGGCCGTAGTCGGGCGCGATCGCGCCGCAGGCCTCGCCATAGGGGCCGGCATCGGTGGCCGCCTGCGCGGCGACGATGGTGGCGCTGGCGTCCAGCGTCAGCCGCAGACGCATCGAATGCATCGGCTGGCCCGGCGGCAGCATGCCGCCGGCGCAGGGCACCGGCTTAGTCCAGGCGTCGGTGAGGTGGCCCTCGATGTCCCACAGCCCGTCGCTGCGGGCATAGGCGGTGATGGTGATCGAGCGCTGGTGCGAGGCTTCGCGCGGGCAGTCGGGGGGCGGCAGGGGCATGGGTCCGGAAGGGGCGGCTGAAAGACGGTGCAAGATACACCGTCGCCAGGATCATCGCCGCCACGCCATGTCGCCCCCGGAAAAACTCGAACGCATCGGCCCCTATGTGTACCGTACGCACGCCGCGGCCGCGCTGCCGGCGCGTCAGCATGCCGCGGTCGTCATCGTCGGCGGCGGGCCGGTGGGCCTGGCCACCGCGCTGGGCCTGGCCCGGCAGGGCGTGGCCAGCGTCGTCGTCGAGGCCGACGACACGGTGTGCATGGGCAGCCGGGCGATCTGCCTGTCGCGCCGCAGCCTGGAAATCTGCGGCCGGCTGGGTGCGCTGCCCGAACTGCTGGCGCGGGGCCTGCCCTGGTCGGGCGGGCGCAGCTTCTGGCAGGACACCGAGGTGTTCCGCTTCACGATGCCGCTGCACGAGGGCCAGCGCCTGCCGCCGATGATCAACCTGCAGCAGTACTACATCGAGGACGCGCTGCTCGGCGCCGTGGCCCGCGTGAATGCGCAGGCGCCCGGCCGCATCGACCTGCGCTGGGCGACCACGGTGGAGGCGATCGATCCGCAGGCCGACGGCGTTTCGCTGCGCCTGGCCAACGCCCTTGGCCAGGGCACGCTGACGGCCGACTGGGTGGTGGCCTGCGACGGCGGCCAGAGCTTCGTGCGCAATGCGCTGGGCCTGGCGCTGGAAGGCGCCGCCTACACCGGCCGCTACGTCATTGTCGACATCGAACTACCCAGCACCCACCCCACCGAGCGCCGCGCCTGGTTCGACCCGCCGTGGTACCGCGGCGGCACGGTGCTGATGCACCGCCAGCCCGACGACCTGTGGCGCATCGACTGGCAGCTGCGGCATGGCGACAGCACCGACGAGGCGCTGCAGCCCGAGAACCTGTGCGCGTTCGTGCAGCGCCACCTGGACGCCATCGGCGAAGGCCATCTGCCCTGGAAGCTGGCCTGGCGCTCGATCTACCGCGCCGGCGCGATGACGCTGCCGCGCTACCGCCACGGCCGCGTGCTCTTCGCCGGCAATGCCGCGCATGCGATGCCGATCTTCGGCGTGCGCGGTCTGAACTCCGGCCTGGACGATGCCGACAACCTGGCCTGGAAGCTGGCGGCCGTGGTGCACGGCGGGCCCGAGGCGCTGCTCGACAGCTACAGCGCCGAGCGCGTGCAGGCCTTCCATGTCAATGCCGAGAGCGCGCGGCGCAGCACCGAATTCATGTCGCCGCCGTCGCGCGGCTTCGACGTGCTGCGCGAGGCGGTGCTGTCGCTGGCCGCCGACGAGCGCGGCATCGCCGAGCTGATCAACCCGCGGCAGACCGCCGCGGTGGCCTACACCGGCTCGGCGCTGTCCACGGCGGATATCGACGGGTGGCAAGGCGGCCCGGCACCGGGCGAGGTGCTGCCCGAAGTGCCGGTCACGGGCGCCGTGGGTCATGTCACCGAGGTGGTGGGCCCGGGCTTCGTGCTGCTGCATTTCGGCGCGGCGCCGCCCTGGGCCACGATCGACGGCCTGCGCGTCGTGCCGGTGGTGTCGGCGGCCGGCGCGCCGCAGGCGCTGGTGGATGCCGAAGGCCGGCTGGCACGCGCCTTCGACGCCGGCGAAGGCAGCGCCTACCTGCTGCGCCCCGATGGCCATGTGGCGGCACGCTGGAAACAGTGCACCGCCGCCGCGCTGCAGGCCGCGTTGCGCCGCGCCCGGGGCTTCGACGGTGCCGCCCTCGACGCCCCACCGCCGCCCGGCACAGGCACGGCGCGCGACCGGCTCTACACCCGGCTGGCGCAAGGGCTCAGCGACGCCGGCCCCACGCGCGAGACGCTGTACCTGGCCCGCCTGGCGCTGCTGCTGTGCGAGCGCCTGGGCGACGAGGCCGCGGCCGCCCAGGCCATCGACCGCGCATTGCAGAATCTGCCCGAGCCCTCGCTGTCCGCGGCGAACGCCACCTACTGAACCCATACCCACAAGGAGACACCGCTTGAACACACGCCGCACCTTCCTCGCCGCCACCGCCGGCGCCACCCTGCTGCCACCCCTGCACGCGCAGACCAACACGCTGCGCTGGGTGGTGCCCTACCCGCCCGGTGGCGGCACCGACGTGCTGGGCCGCACGCTGGCCGAGGCCATGCGCGGCCCGCTGGGCATGGCCATCGTCATCGAGAACAAGCCCGGCGCATCGACCAACATCGCCGCGCAGGACGTGGCCCGCGCCGCGCCGGACGGCCGCACCGTGCTGCAGGCCGACAACGCGCTGATGGCCTTCAACGAACACCTGTTCAAGAAGCTGCCGGTGGATCCGGACAAGGACTTCAGCTACATCGGCGGCATCGGCAAGTTCCCGCTGGCGCTGGTGGTGCACCCCGACTTCCCGGCCAAGAACTTCAAGGAGTTCATCGCCTACGTGCGCGCCAACCCGGGCAAGGTGAACTACGCGTCGCCGGGCAACGGCTCGCCGCACCACCTGGCGATGGAGATGTTCAAGAACCGCACGAAGACCTTCCTGGTGCACATCCCCTACCGTGGCGCCGCGCCGGCCATGCAGGACGTGATGGCCGGCCAGGTGCCGGTGATGTTCCTGGACCTGGCCTCGGGCCTGCCGACCATCCAGGGCGGCAAGGTGCGCGCCATCGCCTATGGCGGCGCCGAGCGCAGCGCGCTGCTGCCCGGCGTGCCCACGCTGATCGAGGAGAACGTGCGCGAGGTCGAGGTCTTCGCCTTCCAGGGCCTGCTGGGCCCGGCCGGCATGGCGCCAGCCACCGTGCAGCGGCTGAACGCCGAACTGAACAAGGCACTGGCCAACACCACGGTGCTGAAGCGCTTCCTCGATTTCGGCATGCAGCCGATGCCCGGCACGCCGGAGCAGTTCCGCGCCTTCGCGCGCAACGAGGCCAAGCGCTGGGGGCCGATCATCAAGGACAACGGCATCACGCTGGACTGAGCGCGGCCGCCGCCCGGGGCACCCCGGGCAAACCCGCTGTGTAGTTCTACAGCCGGCGCAGGTGCGCGCCTGCAGATGCGCAGCTGTCCCGGCATCGGGACACTGGCTCCATCGTCAACCACGAAGGAGCCTGCCGATGAAGACCCTGTCCCTGAGGCCGCCACGCGAGGCAGTACGCGGCCTGCTGCCCTGGCTGCCGCGCGCCGCGGCCATCGTGGCGGTGACCGCTGGCCTGGCGCTGTCGGCGCCGCTGATCTGGGGCGCCGTGTCGGCCGGCCTGGGCCTGCTGGCGCTGGCCGGTTTCCTGGCCTTCGGCTTCGTGGTCTTCCAGGCGCTGCCGTGGCTGATGCAGCGGCTGGAAAACCGCCTGCTGGCCGCGCGCAAGGCCGAGGCCCGCGCCAACCCCATCGAACAACTGCAGAACGACTGCCTGCGCCGCGAGGCGCGGCTGGCCTCGTTCCGCCGCGCGCTGGTGGAGATCGGCATGCAGATCGAGAACATGCGCCAGATGCTCGACGAGCGCCGCCACCTCGATCCGGCGCAGGTGCTGGACCGGCAGGAACGCGCGCTGCAGAAGATGACGCAGTTCCACCACATCAATGTCGCCCGGCTGGAGCAGGCCCATGCCGCGCTGCAGGCCTTCCGCCAACAGGTGCAGCAGAAGCTGTTCGAGTGGCAGTTCGCGCAGGCCGGCCAGGTGGTGATGGACGCGATGCGCCCCACCGAGGTGGCCGACCTGATGCAGGACCTGCTCAGCGACGAGGCGCTGCGTTCGGTGCAGTCGCACTTCAACGCGGTGTTCGCCGAGCTCGACATCGAGATGCGCTCGCTCGATGCCCCCAGCCGCCGCTACCTGGACCGCAGCCAGCTGGACGCGATGGAGCAGCTGCGCATGCCATCGGCCGAACCCACGGGGAGCCTGCCATGAAGTTCTGGAAACGCCTGCGCTGGATCGGCAGCGCCGCCTTCCTCGCCCTGCTGCTGTGGAGCTGGTGGGCCGCCGATCCCGCCACGCCCACCGATGCCCCGCGCACCCTGCGCTACTAGCCAAGGAGAAAGCACCATGTCCAGATTCCGACCCACCGTCGCCACCTTGCTGCTGCTGGCCACGTTGCCGGTGCTGGCCGCGCCCCCGGCGCCGGCCACGGCCCCGGTGGAAGAAGCCCGCTGCGACCTGCGCGTGGCCACCGGCCCGCGCGGCAAGGTCTACGAAAAGCTGTTCGCCGACATGCGCCAGGTCTGCGGCGCCGAGGTTTCGCTGTGCGCCGTGCCCAGCGAAGGCGGCCTGCAGAACCTGACGCTGCTGTCCTCGAACCAGGCCGACATCGGACTGGCCCAGCTGGACACCTGGGAGACGCTGAAGGAAGGCGACGACAACGTGCGCAGCCTGCAGCTGGTGATGCCGCTGCACAGCAACCTGCTGCACGTGATCAGCCTGCGCAGCGGCTCGCGGGTGGGCGCCACTACCGTCATGAGCAAGCCGGTGCCCGGCACCGGCCGCGTCGTTCAGGTGCGCAGCTACGACGACCTGAAGGGCCTGCAGGTGGCCGCCGTGGGCTCGGCGCAGCTGATGGGCCAGACCGTGGCACGGCAGCTGGGGCTGGCCGTCCAGGTGCACAACGCCGACAGCGACGATCAGGCGCTGGAGATGCTGAACAGCGGCAAGGTGCAGGCGGTGTTCACGACCGTCGGCTGGCCCAGCCCCTTCGTCGGGCGGCTGCGCGACGACACCTACACGCTGGTGCGCTTCGACGGCAAGGCGCCGCCGCCGCCCTACCAACTGGTCAAGCGCAACTACCAGAACCTGGGCGCGCTGAACCACCCCTTCCTGGCTGCGCCGAACCTGCTGCTGAGCCCGCCATACAAGGTCAGTGGCAACTATTTCAAGCGCGTGGCCAGCCTGCAGCGCTGCCTGGTGAAGAACCTGGACGCGCTGCAGGAAGGCGGCTTCCACCCGGGCTGGAAGGAAGTGCGCGACCCCCGGCAGAGCTACGGCCTGATGCTGTTCCCGGGTGCCACTGCACAGACTGCGGCTGCGGAAACGTCATCCCGGAGCCGGTAGCCATGCGTGCATCTGCCCTCACAATGCCATTCAGCCGCATGCCCACAACAACAATGACTGCCGCTGTCGTGATGGGCCCGGCGACCCCGCGTCGCCGGCGTGTCGCGGCGTGGCTGGCGGTGATGGCAGCCGGGCTGGTGGTGGTGGGCGCAGCCGGCGAATGGGCCGCGGCGCGCGAGACGCAGGAGCAGCTGGACGCACTGCGCCGCACGGCCGAGATGCAGCTGCTGGGGCTGCGTGCCGCGGCCGACCGCTTCGAGCACCTGCCCTACGCCATCGCCCAGCAGCAGGATGTGCTGTCGGTGCTGACGGCGCCAGGCGACGCCGACGCGCGCGACCGCGCCAACCGCTTCCTGCAGGGCGTGGCCGATCGCGCCGGCCTGTCGGCGTTGTACGTGATGAACGAACGCGGCAGTACGCTGGCCGCCAGCAACTGGGACACGCTGACTTCCTTCGTCGGCCATTCCTACCGCGACAGGCCCTACTTCACCGAGGCCCGCAACGGCCGCACCGGCACCTTCTATGGCGTGGGCCTGACCACCGGCGTGCCCGGCTATTTCATTGCCGCACCGGTGCGCCAGCCCGGCAGCACCCAGGTGATCGGCGTGGTGGCCCTGAAGCTGAGCCTGGACCCGATTTCCACCGCCTGGGCGCTGGCGCGCGAGCCGATCGTGCTGAGCGACGCACGTGGCATCGTGTTGATGAGCAACGTGCCCGACTGGCTCTACCGCAGCGTACGCCCGCAGACGGTGATGGAGCTGGAATGGCTGCGCTACTTCAAGGCCTATGGCGAGCGGCTGGATTTCGAGCCCGTACCCTGGCAACGAGAGCCGGGCGACGCCGAGTCCGGCCGGCTGATGACCGCCACGCTGGGCGGCCGGCCACGCCGCCTGCTGGGCATCGACGAGGCGCTGCCCGAGCTGGGCTGGACCCTGACGGTCACTGCCGACCACCAGCCGATCGCCGTGGCCCGGCGCACCGCCTGGGCCATCGCCACCCTGACGCTGCTGGCACTGCTGCTGGGCGCGTTGTACTGGCGGCAGCGCGAGCGCCGCTTTGCCGAGCAGCGGACCGCCCGGCGCGACCTGGAGCAGCGCGTGCAGGAGCGCACCCGCGAGCTGATGGACGCGCGCGGCTACTGGCAGGCGATGGAGGATTCGCTGCTGGTGGGCATGCGCGCCCGCGACCTGAACGGCCGCATCATCTACGTGAACCCGGCTCTGTGCGAGATGCTCGGCTACACCGCCGAGGAGCTGGTGGGCCGCATGCCGCCCTACCCCTACTGGCACCCGGAAGACCTGGACAAGCACTGGCGCGACAACGAGGCCGTGGTCACCGGCCGCGCGGCGCTGAACGGCTTCGAGTCGCGGGTGCGGCACCGCGACGGCCACGATGTCTACACGATGGTCTACACCGCGCCGCTGCTCGATGCCAGCGGCAAGCAGAGCGGCTGGATGAGCTCGGTGGTGGACATCAGCGCGCAGAAGCAGGCCGAGGAGCGGCAGCGCTCGCAGCAGGCCCAGTTGCAGCGCGCCACGCGGCTCTTGAGCCTGGGCGAGATGGCCTCCACGCTGGCGCACGAGCTGAACCAGCCGCTGATGGCGCTGTCGAATTTCGCCGCCGCGGCGCGGGCCTTTGCCGAGCGCGGCCCGAAGGAGATGCTGGTGGCCAGCCTGGACGACATCGGCGCACAGGCGGCGCGGGCCGGCGAGATCGTCGCGCGCATCCGTGGCTTCGTGCGCCAGCGCAGTGGCCAGCAGGCGCTGTGCCACCTGGCCGATGTGGTGAGCTCGGTGCAGACGCTGATCGAGCCGGAGCGGCGTTCGCGCAGGGCCCGGCTGGAGCTGAAGATCGCACCCGACCTGCCGCCGGTGATGGCCGACCGCGTGCTGCTGGAGCAGGTGCTGCTGAACCTGGTGCTGAACGCACTGCAGGCCGCGCAGCACATGGGCGCGCCGCGTCGCGTGGTGCAGATCGAGGCCGCCCGCGACGGCGACCTGCTGGTGCTGCGCGTGGCCGACCGGGGCCCCGGCATCAGCCCGGACGCCGCGGCGCACCTGTTCGAGCCCTTCTTCACCAGCAAGGCCGACGGCCTGGGCCTCGGCCTGAACATCTGCCGCACCATCGTCGAGGGCCATGGCGGCCACCTCGGCTATGCCAACCGCGACGAAGGCGGCGCCGTCTTCTTCTTCACCCTGCCCCCCGCGCCATGAAGCCACCCCGCCTGAACATCTACATCGTCGACGACGACGAGGACGTGCGCCGCTCGCTGGTGATGCTGCTGCACGCCCAGGGCCATGCGATGCAGGCCTTCGAGTCCGGCGAGGCCTTCCTGGCCCAGGTGGACGTCGCCAGCCAGTACGGTTGCGCGGTGCTGGACCTGCGCATGCAGGGCATGAGTGGCATCGAGGTCTTCGACCAGCTGCTGGCGCGGCGCAGCCCGCTGGTGGTGCTGTTCCTGTCGGGCCACGGCGACATCGAGCTGGCGCTGGAGCAGGTGAAAAAGGGCGCCTGCGACTGGATCCCCAAGCCCAGCACACCGCAGGTGCTGGCCAAGCTGACGCCGGCGCTGGAGTTGGCAGCGCAGCGCGCGGTGGACCACCAGCGCTGGAGCACGCTGACCGACCGCGAGCGCGAGGTCGTGAAGCCGCTGGCGCGCGGCCTGTCCAGCCGGGAGATCGCGCGGCTGCTCAAGCCGGAGGTCGGCTTCCGGGTGGTCGATACCTACCGCGCTCGCATCTTCGAGAAGCTGCAGGTCGCCAATGCCACCGAACTGGCAGTCTGGGTGGCGCGCAACGGGTGGCTGCTGCGCGAAGACCCACCGCATGCCAAGGTGAAGCCATGAACCCGACGCCCTTGTCCGCCGTCGCCCTGAGCCGGCTGCGCCGCGTGCTGCTGCTGCTGGCCTGCGGCTTCGTGCTCTGGCTGCTGTGGCCCTTTGCGATCGTGCCGCCGGGCCACCGCGGGGTCCTCACCACGCTGGGCAAGCCCAGCGAGCAGGTCTACGGCGAAGGCATTCACCTGCGCATCCCGCTGGTCCAGGCGCTGCACACGATGGACGTGCGCGTGGCCCGCAGCGAGGGCGAAGGCGAAGCGGCGTCGAAGGACCTGCAGGCGGTGCGGGTCAAGGTCATCCTCAACTACCACCTCGACCCGGCGGCCGCGGCCCGCGCCTTCCGCGACATCGCGCCCAGCACGCCGGAGGTGGCGCAGCGCATCATCGAGCCGGCGCGGCCCGAGGCCTTCAAGGCCGTGACGGCGCGCTTCACCGCCGAGGAACTGGTGACGCGCCGCAACGAGGTCAGCGAGCAGATCGCCCAGCAGCTGCGCGAGAAGCTGGCGCGCCATGGCCTGGTGCTGGACGAGTTCTCGATCGCCAACTTCGCGTTCTCGCCCTCGTTCATGCAGGCCATCGAGGCCAAGGTCGTTGCCGAACAGAAGAAGCTGGAAGCCGACCGCGACCTGCTGCGCATCCAGGTGGAAGCCGAGCAGCGCATCGTCGCGGCGCGCGCCGAGGCCGAGGCATTGCGGCTGCAGCGCCAGGAAGTGACGCCGCTGCTGCTGGACCTGCGCCGCGTCGAAAACGAGCGCCTGGCCGTGGCCCGCTGGAACGGGCAGGTGCCGACCACCTCCGTGGGCAGCGGCGCGCTGCCGTGGATCAACTTGCCGGCGGCGCGGTAGCCGTCGGCATCGCGCTGCCGGCCTGCGCCTGCAGCCACTCGGCCAGATGCTCGACGCAGGCCCGCACCTTGGGCAGGCGATGGCGCTCCTGCAGCATCACGGCATACATGGGCGCGGCCGGCACCAGCACACGTTCGGGCAGCACCGGCAACAACGCGCCACGCTGCACCAGCGGCTGCGCCACCAGTTCGGCCAGCCGCGCGATGCCGGCCCCGTGCAGCACCAGCGCCAGCATCACCGCGGTGTTGTCGGTGCGGGTGTGGCCGTTGACACGCAGCTCGCGCTTGCGCGGGCCCTCCTGCAATGTCCAGTGGTTCAGCGACGGGCTGCGGCTGTTGGCAATCAGGCGGTGGCGCTCCAGCTCCCCGGCATCGGCCGGCAGGCCATGCTCGGCCACGTAGGCCGGCGACGCGTACAGCCCGCGACGCAGCTCGCCGATCTGCCGCGCCACCACCAGGTCGGTGTGCGTGCTGCCGGTGCGCAGCGCAATGTCGATGCCTTCGCGCGCCATGTCGGCCATGCGGTCGTCGGCGCTGATGTCCAGTTGCAGCCGGGGGTGGCGGCGGTACAGCGCCGGCAGGCAAGGCGCGACCACGGCTTCGGCCAGCACCGGGCTGACACTCAGGCGCACCCAGCCGGCCGGCCCGGCGGCGCGGCCACTCAGCGCGCCCTGCAGCGCCTCGGCCGCGTCGAGCACGCGCCGGCCGTGGGCCAGCACGGCATCGCCTTCATCGGTCAGGCTCAAGCCATGCGTGCTGCGCAGCAGCAGCCGCGCACCGCAGGCCGCCTCCAGCCGCAGCAGCGCGCGCGTCACCTGGCTGACCGGCACGTTGCGCTCGCGGGCCACGGCCGACAAGGTGCCGCGTTCGACGATGCGCAGGAACAGGGCCAGATCGTCGAGTTGCGGTGTCATGGCGCCACTGTGCATTGGTTTTGCAGTTGCTGCAATACCATGTTCCGATTCATGCCGTTTCGCAACCTGCGGTAGGTGCATAAAGTGCAATGCACACCGTTACCTGGGAGCACGCCATGTCACTGGAACTGGAACGCCTGAGCAACCGCCAATGGCAACGCCTGCACGACGAGGCGCTGCAACAGGCGCCGCAACTGCGCCAGCAGGCCATCGACGAGTTCTGGCGCGGTCTGAATGCCGCGCTATGGGGTCGCCTGTCGGCCGCCCAGCGCGCCGCGACGCGGCTGTCGCACCGGCTGCAGCAGCATCAGCAGCAGCGCCAACGCGGGCCGCACGCCGCGGGCTGAAGCCGCTTCAGCCCGCGCGGGCGAGCAGGCGGCGCGCGCGCTCGACCACCGGCCGGTCGATCATGCGGCCGTCCAGCTGCACGGCGCCGCCCGAGGCGGCCGCTGCGTCCAGCACACGCTGCGCCCAGGCCAGCTCATCGTCCGAAGGCCGCAGCGCGGCATGCAGCGGCGCCACCTGCTTCGGATGGATGCACAGCTTGGCGCCGAAACCATGGGCCCGCGCCCTGGCCCACTCGGCCAGCAGCCGGGCTTCGTCGTCGATATCGGGCGTGACGCCGGCCACCGGCGCGGGCAGCCCGGCCGCGCGCGAGGCCAGCGCCAGCCGGCTGGCGGCGTAGTCCAGGCCCACAGGGTCGCCGGACGGGTCACCGCTCAAGTCCAGGTCCAGCGCGTAGTCCAGCGTGCCGAAGACCAGCCGCGCCACCGGCGGGCAGGCGGCCAGCGCTTCGGCAGCCAGCACGCCGCGCGCCGTCTCCACCAGGGCCAGCACCGGCCGGCCCGGCAGCCGGGCCTGCAACTGCTGCAAGGTGTGGGTGCGCTCGGCCTTGGGCAGCATCAGTGCCAGTGGCGGCAAAGTGGCGAGCGCCCTCAGGTCGTCGTCGAACCAGGGCGTAGCCTCGTCGTTGATGCGCAGCACCAGCCGGGCGCGCAGGGCTTCGTCGGCCGCCGACAGGTATTGCCGCACGGCGTCGCGGGCAGCGGGCTTGGCATCGGCCGCCACGGCGTCCTCCAGGTCCAGCACCACCGCATCGGCGCCACTGGCCAGGGCCTTGGCAAAGCGCTCGGGCCGGTTGCCGGGCACGAACAAGTAGCTGCGCGGTGCGTTCACTTCAGAGCGCCCCGGCCGCGCGCAGGGCCTGCACCTCGTCCGCCGCGAAACCCAGCTCCTGCAGGATGGCGTCGGTGTGCTCGCCCAGCGCGGGAATCGGGTCCATGCGCGGGCCTTCGTCCCAGCGGCCCGGCGGCAGCAGCGCCGGCAGCGGGCCCACCGGCGAGCCGACCTCGCGCCAGCGCTGGCGGGCCTGCAGCTGCGGGTGCTGCCACAGCTGCTGCATGGTGTTGAGCTGGGCGTTGGCGATCTGCGCCTCGTCCAGCCGCTGCATCACCTGCGCAGCGCTCAGCCCGGCAAAGGCGGCGACGATGATCGCGTGCAGCGCAGCCCGGTTGGCCGAGCGCAGGGCGTTGCCGGCAAAGCGCGGGTCGGTGGCCAGCGCCGGCTGCTGCAGCACCTGCGCGCAGAACTGCTGCCATTCGCGCTCGTTCTGCAAGCCCAGCATCACGCTGCCGCCATCGGCCCCGGTGGGGAACGGGCCATAGGGGTAGATGGTGGCGTGCGCGGCACCGCTGCGCGGCGGCGGCGGCGCGCCGTCGAAAGCGTAATACAGCGGGTAGCTGTTCCATTCGGCCATGGCTTCCAGCATCGACACCTCCAGGTGCTGGCCGCGGCCGGTGCGGCCGCGCTGCAGCAGCGCAGCCAGCACCTGGCTGTAGGCCACCATGCCGGCGGCAATGTCGGCGATGGAACTGCCGGCCTTGCAGGGCTCGTCCGGCGTGCCGGTGATCGACACGAAGCCGGATTCGCTCTGGATCAGCAGGTCGTAGGCCTTCTTGTCGCGGTACGGCCCGTCGGCGCCGTAGCCCGAGATGTCGCAGACGATCAGCGCCGGCTGCCGCGCAGACAGCGTGGCCCAGCCCAGGCCCAGCCGCTCGGCCGCACCCGGTGCCAGGTTCTGCACCAGCACGTCGGCGCGGGCCACCAGCCGCTGCAGCACCGGCGCGGCCTGCGGGTGCTTCAGGTCCAGCGTCAGGCTTTCCTTGCTGCGGTTGGTCCAGACGAAGTGCGAGGACAGGCCGCGCACCCGCGTGTCGTAGCCCCGTGCGAAATCGCCGCTGCCGGGCCGCTCGACCTTGATGACGCGGGCGCCCAGGTCGGCCAGCTGGCGCGTGGCGAAGGGCGCGGCAATGGCCTGTTCCAGCGCCACCACCAGCAGGCCTTGCAGCGGTTGCATCAGCGCAGCTCGGCCGTGGCGTCCATGGTCAGCCAGCCTTCGTGGTCCTGCGCCCACAGCCGCACGGTACGGCCGTCGACGCGGCCGTTGACGCGCATCGGCCGGCCGTGGAAGGTGGGCCGCAGCGCGCGGAAGCGGAAGGCCGCCACCTCGGCCTGCGGCATCTGCCGGCGCAGCAGGTCGAGCAGCAGCGTGGCGATCAGCGGGCCGTGCACCACCAGGCCGGGATAGCCCTCCACCTGCGTGGCATAGGGCAGGTCGTAGTGGATGCGGTGGCCGTTCAGCGTCAGCGCCGAATAGCGGAACAGCAGCACCTCGTCGGGCGTCAGCGCGCGGCTCCACTGCGCATCGGCCGGTGCGGCCTGCGGCGGCGGCTCGGCGTCGCCGGGCTGGCGGGCTTCGCGGTAGACGATGTCGTGGTATTCGGTCAGCGCCGGCTCGGCCGCGCCGTTGCAGCGCAGCTGGTGCTGCACCTTGACGAACACCAGCGTGCCGCTGCGGCCCTGCTTGACGTTGACCTCGGCGAGGGTCGATGTGCGCTGCACCGCGTCGCCGATGCGCAGCGGCGCATGCCACTGCAGCTGGCTGCCGGCCCACATGCGCCGCGGCAGCGGCACCGGCGGCAGGAAGCCGCCGCGTTTCGGATGGCCGTCGGGGCCGATCTCGCTTTGCCGGTGCAGCGGCAGGAAGTACAGCCAGTGCCACAGCGGCGGCAGCGGTCGGCCCGCGGCGGCATCCAGCGGCGGATGGTCCAGCGTGGCGTTCAGCGCCTGCACCGGCGTGGGCAGCAGCACGTCGTGCAGCGTCTCGCGCCGTCCGACCCAGGCCTTCAGTTCGTCAAACATCGCCCGGCTCCAGCGGGTACAGGCCGCGCTGGCGCGCGAACAGCCGCGTCAGGCCGAGCAGCGCGTCGATGGTTGGCGTGGCGATCTGCAGGCGCTGCGCGATCTCGTGCACCACGGTCACCAGCGCGTCCAGCTCGATGGCGCGGCCGGCATCCACGTCGTTCTGCATCGAGGTGCGGAAGCGCCCCAGCTTGCGGGTGACGGCATGGCGGTCGGCGGCGCTCTGCGCCACCGCGCAGCCGATGCGTGCACCGACCGCGGCCGCCTCTTCCATCGCCGCGGTGCAGAAGGCCAGCACCAGCGGGTCGGCCATGATGCGATCGACCGTGGCCCCGGTGATCGCCGACACCGGGTTCATCGTCATGTTGCCCCACAGCTTGTACCAGATGTCCTGGCGCACGTTGGCCGAGGCGGTGGTGTCGAAGCCGGCCCGCGACAGCAGCCCGGCGATGCGCTCGACGCGCGCCGACACGCCGCCGGCCGGCTCGCCGATGATCAGCCCCTGCCCCATGCGCTGCGCCACCAGCCCCGGTTCGGGGGTGTAGGTGCTGGCGTGGACCACGCAGCCCACCACCCGTTCGAGGGGGATGTGCGCGGCAATCGTGCCGTCCGGGTCCACGCTGCGCAGCGGCGCACCGCCCAGTGCCGGGGTCGATTGCGCGAACCACCAGGGCACCCCGTTCATCGCCGGCAGCACCACCGTCTCGGGCCCGAGCAGCGGGCCGATGCGCCGCGCCACCTCGCCCAGCGCGGGGCCCTTGACGGCCACCACTACCAGGTCCATCGGGCCCAGTGCGGCGGGGTCTTCGCTGGCCGCGGCCAGCGGCGCGCGCAGCAGCGCATCACCCTGCTGCAGCCGCCAGCCATGGGTGCGCAGCGCCTCCAGCGTGTCGCCGCGCGCCACCGCCGCCACCTGGCTTTCGCCGGCCGCGGCGAGCCGCGCGCCGATGAAGCCGCCGATGGCACCGGCCCCGTAGATGCAGACCTTCATTGGGATGTTTCCAAGCGTGAACCGGCGTCGAATCTAGCAGGCCCGCGGGCCCCGGACTGCGGGGTTGACCCTCCGCGGTCCGGGCTTGAAGATGCCGCCACTCCCGCTGCGCTGCAAGCCACAGAACATGGACCCCCTACCGCCCGCCAGCCCGGCCCCGATGTCGATGCCGGAAGAACTCGAAGCCCGCCTGCAGGCCCTGCGCAAGCTGCGCCGCCAGATGCTGACCTTGCATGCCCGGCTGGAGTACCTGCGGCTGATGCTGCGCATCAACGGGCCGGCCCTGCCGCAGACGCCACCGGCCAGCGACCAGCGCTGAATCAGCTGTCGCCGAACTTCGGCTCGCGCTTGTCGATGAAGGCCGTCACCGCCTCGGCATGCGCCGGCGACTTGTGCGCCAGCACCTGCAGCCCGGCCGACAGCTCCAGCAACGAAGGCAGCGACTGCTGCTGCCCTTCGCGGATCAGCCGCTTGGAAAAGCGCAGGATCTGACCCGGGTTGCGCGCGATGCGCGCGGCCAGCGCCTGCGCCTCGCCCATCAGCGCCTCGGGCGCCACCACCCGCGACACCAGCCCGCAGCGCAACGCCTCGTCGGCATGCACCGCATCGCCGGTGAAGCTCATCTCCATCGCCTTCGACAGGCCCACCACGCGCGGCAGCAGCCAGGCGCCGCCGTCGCCGGGGATCAGGCCGACGCGGATGAAGCTCTCGGCAAAGCTCGCGTTGGTGGAGGCGATACGCATGTCGCACATGCAGGTCAGGTCGCAGCCGGCGCCGATGGCCGGGCCGTTGACGGCGGCGATGCTCGGCACATCCAGCTTCTGCATCGCCAGCGGCAGGCGCTGGATGCCGCTGCGGTACCACTGCGCGATCTGCGCCGGGCCGATCTCGTCGCCGAGGAAACGCTTCATGTCCTTGACGTTGCCGCCGGACGAGAAGGCGCTGCCCGCGCCGGTGAGGATGACCACGCGCACCGACGGGTCGGCATTGGCCGCGTCGATGGCGGCGATGAATTCGTCGACCGCGCTGTTGCCGGTGAGGGCGTTGCGCATGTCCGGCGCGTTCATCGTCCAGGTGACCACGGCGCCGTCGCGCTCGATCTTCAGGAAGCTGCTCATGAGTGGGGTTCCAGGTTGTCGAAGCCGCGGCACAGCGCCTGCGTCAGTGCGGCGGCGGGCACGGCCCGGCAGCCGCGGGGGTTCTGGCCCGACCACAGCGGCGAGAAGTCGCCGCTGCCGCGGGCATCGGCCGCGGCGCGCAGCGGCGCCAGCGCGGCCGTGGCGCGCGGAAAGGCCGGGTGCGGCGCACCACGCAGCGGGCCCAATTCGCGCATCACGCGGTTGACGATGCCGCGCGCCGGCCGGCCGGTGAACAGGTTGGTCAACGCGGTGTGCACCGCCGCCTCGCCCTGCAGCGCGGCGCGGTGCACCGGACTGGTGGTGGCCTCGTCGCACAACAGGTAGGCGGTGCCGACCTGCACCGCGTCGGCGCCCAGCGCCATCGCCGCGGCCACGCCGGCCGCATCGGCGATGCCGCCGGCGGCCACCACCGGCACCTGCAGCGCCGCCTTCAGCTGCGGCAGCAGCGCCATCGTGCCCGCCTGCCGGCTCAGGTCGCCGGACAGGAAGTGACCGCGGTGGCCACCGGCCTCCAGCCCCTGCGCGATCACCGCATCGGCGCCGTGCTGCTGCAGCCAGCGCGCCTCGTCCAGCGTCGTGGCCGAACTCAGCACGAAGGCACCGGTGGCCTTCACGCGCTGCAGCAGCGCGGGCGGCGGCAGGCCGAAATGGAAGCTGACGACCGGCGGGCCGAACGCCTCCACCAGCGAGGCGGCCGCTTCGCCGAAGGGCGCGCGCGAGGCGCCGCTGCCGGCCTGCGCCGGGTCCACGCCCAGCTCGGCGTAGTACGGCCGCAGCGTGGCCAGCCAGGCGGCTTCGGCAGCCGGGTCCGGCGCCGGCTCTTCGTGGCAGAAGAAGTTCAGGTTGAAGGGCTTCGCGGTCTTGGCGCGGATCGCCTGCAGCTCGTTGCGCAGCGCGTCGGGACTTAGCATCGCCGCGGGCAGTGAACCGAGTGCGCCGGTGTCGCTGACGGCCACCGTCAGCGCATGCAGCTGCACGCCGGCCATCGGCGCCTGGATCAACGGCCAGCGCAGGCTCAGCCGCTGCGCGAAAGCGTTCATCCAGCCGACTCGGCGCGCGCCGCGGCGCCCGGCAGCAGCGTGTGCAACAGGAAGGGCACGGTGGGCTCGTCGGCAGCCAGCAGCGCGCGGCCCAGTTCGCCATGCCAGTAGCCGGCCGAGCCGAAATCGCCACGGCCTTCCTGCAGCCGGCGCGTCACCAGCTGCAGGTCGTACTCGGCCGTGACGCCGATGGCGCCGTGCACCGCATGGGCGATGGCCACCGCCTTCTCGGCCGCCTCGGCCGCGCGGGCCTTGGCCACCGCGGCACGCAGCCGCTGCGGCAGCACGCCGGCTTCGGCACAGACCAGCTCGGCCGCCATGCGTGCGGCGAAGGCCTGCTCGGCCAGCACCGCCAATTGCTGCTGCACCGCCTGGAACTTGCCGATGGCCTTGCCGAACTGCGCGCGGTCGTTGGCGTACTGCACGGTCATCGCCAGCAGCCGCTGCAGCCCGCCCGCCATCAGCGTGGCGGTGATCAGCGCGCCTGCCGCCTGCAGGTCGGTGTCCGTCGGCAGGCGCAGCGCATCGGCGGGCAGGGACGCGAACACGATGTCGGCCTGCAGGCTGCCGTGCACGCCGGAGCGCTGCACGGTGGCTGCCGTCAGCGGCGCGCAGACCACCTCGCCTTCGGGCGTGCGCAGCAGCAGCGCCTGGGCCAGCGCGCCGAAGGGCACGCCGGCGCAGCGCAGCGCCCCACCCTCCACACGCCGCGCGGCCGGTGCGATGGCGATCGGCCCGGCCGGCATGGCCAAGCCGCCCGCGGCCAGCAGGCCGCGCGCCCACATCGTCTGCGCCAGCGGCACCGGCAGCGTGTGCGCGCCGCAGGCCAGCCACAGCGGGAAGGAATCGCGCAGCGCGCCGCCGCCTTCGTCTGGCACCAGCAGGTGCAGGTAGCCCGAGGCCTCGATCTCGGCCCACAGCGCACCGGCCTTCCCTTCGCGCTCGACCGTGCGCACAGTGGCCGGGCTACAGGCGCCCTGCAGCAGCCTCTCGAAGCTCTCGACCAGCAAGGCGTCCATCAGCGCAGCCCCAGCCCGCGGGCGATGACGCCGCGCAGGATCTCGCGCGTGCCGCCGCGCAATGAAAAGGTCGGGCACACCTGCAGCACGTAGTGCAGCGTGCGCAGCAGCATCTCCGGCGGCGCGTCGTCGGGCGCTGCGTACAGCGCGTCGGCCAGCAGGTTGGGCACGGCCTGTTCGAACTCGGTGCCCAGATCCTTGACCAGCGCGGCCTCGATCACCGGGCTGGCGCCGGCCGCCAGCTGCGCAGTCAATGCCAGCGACATCTCGCGCAGCGGCGCCAGGTGCGCCAGCAGCCTGCCGGCCAGCGCCACGTCGGCCTCGCGCACCTGCGGCAGGCAACGCAGATGCGCCAGCCAGGCGTCGAACAGCACGATGCTGCCGTAGATGCGCTCGGGCCCGCTGCGCTCGTAGGCCAGCTCGGCCGTCACCTGCGCCCAGCCCTCGCCCTCGGCGCCGATGATCGCGTCCTCGGGCAGCTGCACCTCGTCGAAGAACACCTCGTTGAAATGCGCATCGCCAGCCAGGTCGCCGATGGTGCGCACCGTCACGCCGGGCAGCGACAGGTCGACGATCACCTGCGACAGGCCGGCATGCCGGTCTTCCGGGCCACCGTGGGTGCGCACCAGCGCGATCATGTAGTGCGCGCGGTGGGCGTTGGTGGTCCACAGCTTCTGGCCCTTCAGCACCCAGCCTTCGGCCGTGCGCGTGGCGCGGGTGCGCAGGCCGGCCAGGTCGGAGCCGCTCTGCGGCTCGCTCATGCCGATGCAGAAGAACAGCTCACCGCTGCAGATCTTCGGCAGGAAGAAGCGGCGCTGTGCCTCGGTGCCGTACTTCAGGATCAGCGGGCCGCTCTGACGGTCAGCGATCCAGTGCGCCGACACCGGCGCGCCGCGCGCCAACAGCTCTTCGGCCAGCACGAAGCGGTGGAAGGCGTCCTGCCCGCCGCCGCCGTAGTCGCGCGGCAGCGTCAGGCCGACCCAGCCGCGCGCGGCCAGCGCCCGGCTGAATTCGGCATCGAAGCCCATCCACGAGCGGGCCAGCCGGTCGGTGGGCCGGCCGGCCAGCGCCTCGTCGAGGAAGGCGCGCACGGCCGGGCGCAGCGCCTCGGCCGAGGCGGGCAAGGCACTGAGCGGCAGGGCGTCGAGCATGGCGGTCAGAACGAGCGCGGCAGCCCGAGCACATGCTCGGCGACGAAGCTCAGGATCAGGTTGGTGGAGATCGGCGCCACCTGGTACAGCCGGGTCTCGCGGAACTTGCGCTCCACGTCGTATTCGCAGGCGAAGCCGAAGCCGCCGTGGAACTGCAGGCAGGCGTTGGCCGCCTCCCAGCTGGCCTTGGCCGCCAGGTACTTGGCCATGTTGGCCTCGGCGCCGCAGGGCTGGTGGGCGTCGAACAGCTCGCAGGCGCGCCAGCGCATCAGGTTGGCGGCCTCCACCTCGATGTAGCTTTCGGCGATCGGGAACTGCACGCCCTGGTTCTGGCCGATCGGCCGGCCGAAGACCTGCCGCTCCTTGACGTACTGCGACACGCGGTCGACGAACCAGTAGCCGTCGCCAATGCATTCGGCGGCGATCAGCGTGCGCTCGGCATTCAGGCCGTCGAGGATGTACTTGAAGCCCTGCCCTTCGCGGCCGATCAGGTTCTGGTCCGGGATCTCCAGGTTCTCGAAGAACAGCTCGTTGGTCTCGTGGTTGACCATGTTGGCGATGGGCCGCACGGTCAGGCCGTGGCCGATGGCGTCGCGCAGGTCGACGATGAAGATCGACAGGCCTTCGCTCTTCTTCTGCACCTCGGCCAGCGGCGTGGTGCGGGCCAGCAGGATCATCAGCTCGCTGTGCTGGATGCGGCTGATCCATACCTTCTGGCCATTGACGACATAGCAGTCGCCCTTGCGCACCGCGCTGGTCTTGATCTTGGTGGTGTCGGTGCCGGTGGTGGGCTCGGTGACACCCATGCTCTGCAAGCGCAGCTCGCCCTTGGCGATGGCCGGCAGGTAGCGTGCCTTCTGTTCGGCCGAGCCATGGCGCAGCAGCGTGCCCATGTTGTACATCTGGCCGTGGCAGGCCCCCGCATTGCCGCCGCTGCGGTTGACCTCTTCCATGATCACGCTGGCCTCGGCCAGGCCCAGGCCCGAGCCGCCGTATTCCTGCGGGATCAGCGCGGCCATCCAGCCGGCCTTCGTCAGCGCATCGACGAACTCGGCCGGATAGGCACGCGCCGCGTCGACGCGGCGGAAGTACTCGTCGGGAAACTCCGCGCACAGCGCACGCACCGCATCGCGGATCTCGACGTAGCGATCGTCACCGACAGCCATGCAAGCGCCCTCAGGCCCCGTACGCGCCGATGACCGAGATGGCAGCGACGTTCTGGCTGGGGAAGCCGCCCAGGTTGTGCGTCACGCCCCAGGTGGGCGCCTTCAGCTGGCGCGCACCGGCGCGGCCCTGCAGCTGCAGGTACATCTCGTAGACCATGCGCAGGCCCGAGGCGCCGATCGGGTGGCCGAAGCACTTCAGCCCGCCGTCGATCTGGCAAGGCACCTTGCCTTCGGCGTCGTAGAAGCCGTCCAGCACGTCGCGGATCGCGGTGCCCTCGGGCGAGAGCTGCAGGTCTTCCATCGTCACCAGCTCGGTCACCGAGAAGCAGTCGTGCACGTCCACCAGCGAGACCTGCTCGCGCGGCCTGGTGATGCCGGCTTCCTGGTAGGCACGGGCCGCGGCGACGCGGGTGGTGGCGAAGTAAGAGCCGTCCCACTGGTCGTACTGCACCTCCTGGCCGTTGGACACCGCCACCTGCAGCGCCTTGACCGCCACCAGGTCCTTCTTGCCCAGGCCGCGGGCGATGTCCGGCGTGGTGACGATCGCGCAGGCGCTGCCGTCGCTGACGCCGCAGCAGTCGTACAGGCCCAGCGGCTCGGCGATCATCGGCGCGCGCATCACGTCGTCCTCGGTGATCTTGTTGCGCAGGTGGGCCTTCGGGTTGCGCGCGCCGTTGTCGTGGCTCTTCACCGAGATGTGGGCCATCGCGCGCTTCAGGTCCTTCTGGTCGGCGCCGTGCTTGGCGCGGTAGGCCGCGGCCAGCTGCGCGAAGGAGCCCGGCGCCGAGATGTTCGGCCAGAACAGGTCGTTCAGCGCGCCGCGGCCGCGCTGCGGCAGGCCGCCGTAGCCGGTGTCCTTGAGCTTCTCGACGCCCAGCGCCAGCGCGATGTCGGCCGCGCCCGAGGCGACGGCATACACCGCGCCGCGCAGCGCCTCGGTGCCAGTGGCGCAGTAGTTCTCCACGCGCGTCACCGGGATGTAGGGCAGCCGCAGCGTCATCGCCAGCGGCACCGCCGACTTGCCCAGGTGCTGCTCCTCGATGGCCGTGCCCAGCCAGGCGGCCTCGATCTGCTTGCGCTCGATGCCGGCGTCGGCCAGCGCTTCCTCGAAGGCCTCGACCATCAGGTCCTGCGCGTTGCAGTCCCAGCGCTCGCCGAACTTCGAGCAGCCCATGCCGAGGATGACGACCTTGTCCTTGATGCCCGTAGCCATGCCATACCTTTCAATGAACGATCGCAAAGGCGGCGCAAACCAAACTGCGCCGCTTCTTGATACCCCTACTTATCCTTGTTCAGGGAGTAGCCTTCGGCAGCGAGTTGTCGATAGAGCGCAAGCATCTTGTTGATCTCGGTCGCGTAGCTGTCTCGATGAAATAGAAGTGCAGCGGCCTTCTTGCGTTCCTCACCATCCATCCGCTCGAACAGTTCAGGATGCTTCAGAACCACCGAATGAAAACGCGCAGTCCTTGTCTTGTCGCGTTCGCCCTGATCGATGTATCGGCGAAGTGCTTGCAGGTCAATTGCCATGTCAAGTTTCCTCTTCCCCTGCCCGTGTGCGCCCGTCGCAATTCAGTTCAAGGAGTGTGCGTCGCGACCGCGTACGGGCCGGCAGATTGAGGTCGATCCCACGCGTCGAACCGAAGAGCGCCAGTGCCAAATCTACGAGATGAAGCTGTTGGACACTCGCTGTCACCTTCGACTTGGCAGTCCAAGGGCAGTCGGCTGACTCGATTTCGGAGATTCTGCGCATGATTGCTAAAGCCCACTCCCTCAAGCCGGAGTCGCTTTCCAGAAATACCGTTGGAAGCCGCGCAGCGGGTCCTGGTCCTTGATGCGAAACACCATCCGCACGGGCAGGCCCACGTCCATCTTGCCGGCCTCGATCTCGGTGAAGTCCATCAGCATGCGCCCGCCGCCGTCGAAAGCCACCATGCCGAAGTAGGTGGGTGGGTCGGGCGTGTAGGTCAGCGAGTCTGCGGTGTAGGACATGACCTTGCCGCTGCGCTCGGCAAACGGGTAGTCGTCCTGGCTGTCGAGTGCGTTGCACTCCGGGTTGACGCAGTAGCGCTGCCGCGGGTACTGCACCGTGCCGCAGGCGCGGCACTTGCCGCCCACCAGGCCTTGGATCATGTCGCGGTTGCGGTACAGCACCGTCAGCGGCGTGGCCTTGTCAGGCTCGGCGCGCATGCCGCGCTCCATGTCCAGCAGGCCGTTGAAGGACAGGTAGCGCAGGTAGTTACCGTCCTCCCGGCGCTGCGCCAGCGCGCCCTTGACGCCGAAGCGCGGCTTCGCGCTGGCGATCGCATCGGTCACGCGCAGCAGCAGCGCGTCGCAGCCTTCGCCGAAGGCCGCCACCAGGATCAGGTCGCCCGGCTTGGCGTCTTCCAGCGCGGCCGCCAGCATCAGCAGCGGGTGGGCCACGCCGGTGTCGCCGCAGACGGCGGTCAGCGCATCGCGCACGCTGGCGTCCGGCAGATTGCAGCGCTTGGCCACCGCGGCCTGGATGCGCGACAGCGTGCCCGGCAGGCAGAAGTGCGTCACCGCGCCCGCTTCGACACCCGCCTTCTTCAGCACCGCGTCGATGGCGCGCGGCACGATCTTCAGGTAGCCCTCGTCACGCACCCAGCGCTCTTCCCAGGCGTAGTCGTGGGCGCGGTCGTGCATGCGGTACTGGTGCACGAAATCCACGGTCTCGCTGTGCGCCGCCACCAGCGTGGCCAGCGGCTTGCCACGGCCCACTAGCAACGCGGCCGCGCCGTCGCCATAACTAAGTTCCTGCGTGCTGGCTGCCTTGGCCTTGCGCGCATCGGCGGCCACCACCAGCGTCGGGCCCTGGGCACCGGCGCCTTCCAGCGCCTCGATCAGCGCACTGGAGCCGGCGCGCTGGCTTCCGGTGAAATCCAGCCCGCGCAGCGCCGACGGCAGCATCAGCGCATTGGCCACCACGCCGGCGTTGAGCCGGTCGTCGAAGGGCAGGCTGCTGGAGGCCAGCACCAGGCGGCCCAGGGCGGCGCGGTCGCGGTCGCCCAGGCAGTCGCGCGCCGCCTCCACGCCCATCGTGATGGTGTCCTCGTCCCAGTTGCAGATGGCGCGCTCGCCCTTGGCCAGGCCCTTCAGGCCCGGCGCGAACCAAGCATTGGCGGCGGCCACCACCGAACGCTGCAACCGCGCACGCGGCACGTAGGCGCCGAAGGACAGGATGCCGAAATCGCCCGCACTCATCAGATCGGGTCCCAGCTGAACACGTCGGCCGAGCGGTCCAGCGGATAGAAGCTGGCCTTCATCGCGGGAATCGCATGGCTGGCCACGGTCTGCGGCGTCCAGCCCTCCTCGCGGTGCACCGAGCGGATCGGCCGGCTCTGGCCCATCAGGAAGATCTCGTTGGCGCGCACCGCGAAGATCTGGCCGGACACACCCTTGGCTTCGTCACTGATCAGGTACACCGCCAGCGGTGCGATCTTGCTGGTTTCCATCGCCTTCATCTTCGCCAGGCGTGCCGCCTGCTCGGGCGTGTCGCTGGGGATGGTGCCGATCAGCCGGCTCCATGCGAAGGGGCTGATGCAGTTGCTTCGCACGTGATAGCGCTGCATGTCCAGCGCGATCGACTTGGACAGGCCGACGATGCCCAGCTTGGCGGCCGCATAGTTGGCCTGGCCGAAGTTGCCGATCAGGCCCGAGGTGGAGGTCATGTGCACGAAGGCGCCACGCTCCTCGCTGCGGAAGATCGAGGCCGCCGCGCGTGCCATGTAGAAGCTGCCGTGCAGGTGCACGTCGATCACCGCCTTCCACTCCTCCACCGACATGTTGTGGAAGATGCGGTCGCGCAGGATGCCGGCGTTGTTGACCACCGCGTCCAGCGTGCCGAAGGCGTCGGTCGCGGTCTTGATGATGCGGTTGGCCGATTCCCATTCGGCCACGCTGTCGGTGTTGGCCACCGCGGTGCCGCCGGCCGCGCGAATCTCGTTCACCACCTGCATCGCCGGGCCGTCGTCGTGGCCGGCGCCGGACTCCGACACGCCAGGATCGTTGACCACCACCTTGGCCCCTTCGGCCGCGGCCAGCATCGCGATGTCGCGGCCGATACCGCGCCCGGCCCCGGTGACGATGATCGACTTGCCGTCGAGCATTCCCATATCGATGTCTCCTAAGTGACGCCCGCGCCGGGGCTCTGCCTGAGCGGATCATTCTCACGCAAACTCGGGGCTTCGCCACTGTCCCCACGCTCATGTCGAACCCTGACACCGACGCGACACGGCGCGCCTACTGGACCGCGCAGCTGGAGGCCGCGTACCGCTTCATGTTCGAGGCGGTGCTGCCCTATCCGGTGGCCGAATGCGGCGAGCCGCTGGTGCCGCTGCAGCAAGCCGCCGAGATGGCCGAGGTGCTGGTGCAGTTTGCCGAAAGGCCGCACGTGCGCGGCCTGCCGCGGCTGTACTACCTGCGCGACGGGCAGATCCCCGGCTTCATCGCCGCCGCGGCCGAGATGAACGAGCGCGGCTGGATCCTGCGCGTCGAGGACGGCTACCGCACGCCCGAGATGCAGAAGCACCTCGGCCGCGAGCCGCAGGTCTTCGACGCGGTGCTGCAGCGGGTGATGTGGGAGCTGGGCGGCCAGCGGCCGACGCCGGAGTTCATGTTCCGTCGCTGCTCGGCGCTGGTGGCCAGCGTGCCCAAGTTCGGCACGCACATGTCGGGCAGCGCGATCGATATCTCGGTGCGCCATCTGCACGATCCGCAACGCGAGCTGGATCGCGGCGCGCCCTACCTGGAGATGTCGGAGAAGACGCCGATGGACTCGCCCTTCGTCTCGGCCGAGGCGCAGCGCAACCGCCAGGAGATCAGTGCCCTGATGCAGCGCCATGGCTTCGTCGGCTACCCGTGGGAGTTCTGGCACTACTCCAGCGGCGATGCCTACGAGCAGGTGCTGGGCAAGACCGGCCGCCCGGCGATCTACGGCGCGGTGTCCTTCGACCCGCAGACGCTGCAGGTCACGCCACTGCCGCAGCCGGATTTGCCGCTGAACAGCTTCGACGAGATCCGCGCGGAGATCGACGCCGCGCTGGCGCGGGCGGCAGGCTAGTGGCGACGCATCAGCGGCCGGCGCGGGCCGCTTCCTCGTCCACCGCCTGCTGCACCGCGCGGTAGAAGTCATCGCGCGCCTGGCTGGCGACGCGGTCGGTGGCGCCGCCGGCCCAGTTGCCGTTGGAGGCGATGACCAGCCGGCGCTTCGGGTCGATGAAGATGCCCTGGCCGAAGATGCCGCGGGCGGCGAAGGCGCCTTCCGGATAGGTCCACCACTGGTAGCCGTAGCCGCGGCCCGGCTGGCCGATGCCGATGCGCTCGCTGGTGGCTTCGGCCAGCCAGCCTTCGGGCACGATGCTGCGGCCGCCGATGCGCGCGCCGTCCAGGATGAACTGGCCGAAGCGCGCGAAATCGCGCGTCGCCGCCTGGATGCAGCAGCCGCTGATCTCCTGCCCGCTACGGCTCAGGATCCAGGTGGCCTGCTGCTCCATGCCGGCCGGCACCCAGATTTTTTCCGACAGATAGGTGGCCAGCGGCTTCTTCGTCGCCGCGCTGACCAGGATGCCCACCAGGTTGGTCTCGCCGGTGCTGTACAGCCAGCGCTGGCCGGCCGGCACCTCGCGCGGCAGGCGGCGCAGGTAGCTGACCAGCGCGTCCACGCCGGGCTCGGGCTCGTGGTTGTTGAAGCGCGCCACGTCCGAGGCCGGGTCGCCATAGTCCTCGTTCCAGCGGATGCCCGAGGTCATCGTCAGCAGCTGGCGGATGCTCACGTCGTCGTAGGGCGATCCCTTCATCGCCACCACGTAGTCGCTGACCTTGTCGTCCATGCTGCGGATGTGGCCGTCCTGCAGCGCCGCGCCCACCAGCGTCGAGGTGATCGACTTGGCCACCGAGAAACTGGTCCAGCGGCCGGCGGCGTCGAAGTCCAGCCCGTAGCGTTCCAGCCGCAGCTTGCCGTCGTGCACGATCAGCAGCGCAGCGCTACGCTGGCTGGCCATGTAGGCCGCCACGTCCAGCGGCAGCGCCAGCGGCGGCCCCGGCGGCAGCGGCGACGCGGCGGCCCCGGCCGGCACGCTGCGCGCCTTGGCCAGGAAGGGCAGCCGGTCCATCGCGCGAAAGGCCGCGTCGCGCTGCGCCTGGCTCCAGAACAGCAGGTCGCGGTTGGTCGGGATCGTCGCCAGCAGGCCGCGCGTTTCCTTGTCCAGCGTGAACCAGTAGCCGGCGCCGCCGGCGATGACCAGGGCCAGCAGGCCCAGCGCGATCTTCTTGAACATCGTGGTGTGCAGTCTCGTCGAAATCAGCGCGCCGGGCCCCAGCGGTCCAGCTTCAGCGCCACGGCGCAGGTGCTGCCGTAGACCACCATGGCCGCGGCGCTCAGCGCAAACAGCTGCCAGGGCACCGCGCCGTGGGCCGTGAGCCAGCTGCCGCCCAGCGCCACGAGCAGCAGGCGCATCGTCGCCGCGAACACCGGCGCGCGCATGCGGCCGGCCCCCTGCGATGCGAAGTACAGCGTCAGCCCCAGCCCGAAGAAGGCGAAGCCCGGCCCGGCCCAGTGCAGGAACAGCCGGCCGTAGCCCAGCACCTGCTCGTCGCGGGTGAAGATGGTCACCCACAGGTCGGGGAACAGCGCCACCACCAGGCCCACCAAGCCCAGCACCGTGGCGGTCACGCCGCCGGCCGTCCAGGCCACGCGCCGCGCGCGCGCCACCTGCCCCGCGCCGATGGCCATGCCCACCATCGGCACCGACGCCAGGCCGATGCCGAAGGCCACCGTGCTCATCAGGAACTCCAGCCGCTGGCCGATGGCGAAGCCGGCCAGCGGCAGCACGCCCAGCTGCGCCACGAAGCCGGCCATCAGCAGCATCGTGGCCACCGACTGCAGCGGCGACAGGCAGGCCACCGCGCCCACCTTCAGGATGTCGCGGAACAGCTCGCGGCGCAGCGGCACGCCGCCCATCACCAGCCGCAGCCGCCCCTGGCCGCTGCGCAGGTACCAGAACAGGCCGATCGCGCCGATGCTCTGCGCCAGGATCTGCCCCAGCGCCACGCCCGGCATGCCCAGCCGTGGCAGCCCCAGCAAGCCCAGGCCGAGAATGCCGCCCAGCGCGATCTGCAGCACCGCCGAAATACCCAGTGCCAGCGAAGGCACGCGCATGTTGCCGGTGCCGCGGATGATCGAGGCCAACGTGTTGAACAGCCACACCGCCAGCGCGCCGCTGAACAGCACCGTCGCATAGCCCAGCGCCTCGCGCAGCACCTCGCCGCGGCCGCCCAGCAGCGTGAACAGCGGCTTCGACAGTGCCAGGAACAGCGCCGAATACAGCAGCCCGCCGATGGCGCCGATCAGCAGCGCGTGCAGCGCCACCGATTGCGCGCGCCCCGGGTCGCCGGCGCCGAAGGCGCGGGCCAGCGCCGACGACACGCCGCCGCCCATCGCGCCGGCCGACAGCATGCCGGTCAGCATCGCGAAGGGGAACACCAGCCCCAGCGCGGCCAGCGGCACCACGCCCAGCATGCCCACGTAGAAGGTCTCGGCCAGTCCCACCAGCACGGCCATCGAGGTGGCCATGACGTTCGGCGCCGCCAGGCGCAGCAGCGTGCGCAGGATCGGGCCGTCGAGCAGTGGCTGCGGCACGCGGGCCGCCGCCGCGGTGGCGCTCAGGGCTGCAGCACCACGCGGCCGACCACGCGGCCCTTGGCCAGGTCGTCCAGCGCCTGGTTCACGCTGGCCAGCGGCCGCAGGTCCAGCGGAATCTGCGGCAGCGTCATGCGCTGCGCCAGCGCCACCAGCTCGCGCAGCTCGTTCAGCCCGGCCACGTAGCTGCCGCTGATGCGCAGCGACTTCAGCGCAAACATCGGCAGCGGCATGCGGAACTCGCCGCCGAACAGGCCGACGATGATCACCTGCCCGGTGCGGCGCACCAGGTTCACCGCCAGCGACGAACTGCTTTCGCCGCCGACGAAGTCCACCGCGCCGGCGATGTTCATGTTGCAGGCCTTGCCGATGGCCTTCAGCGCGTCGGGCTCGTTCGGGTCGAAGGCCATGGCTGCGCCGTGCTTCAGCGCGGCCTCGCGCTTGGCCGGGTCCGGGTCCACCGCCACCACCTTGGCCGGGCTGGTGGCCGACAGCAGCGCCACCGCCGTCATGCCCACGCCGCCGCAGCCGATGATCACCACGTGGTCGTCAGCGCCCAGCTTGTCCAGCTTGCTGATCGCGCCATAGGCGGTAATGCCCGCGCAGGCGAAAGTGGCCGCGCGCGCCGGCTCCAGGCTGCCGATTCCCACCAGGTAGCGCTCGTGCGGCACGCGCACCAGGTCGGCATAGCCGCCGGGCAGCTGGATGCCCATGTTGCGCGACGCTCGGGTGCACAGGTGGTCGTCGCCGCGCTGGCAGACGGGGCACTGGCCGCAGCCCAGCCAGGGGTAGACGATGACCTTGTCGCCGACCTTCGCGTCGGTGACCTCGGGGCCCACCTCGACCACCTCGCCGCCGATCTCGTGGCCCATGGTCACCGGCAGCTTGGTGCCGGCGCGCTCCAGCGACGACATCTTGCCGCCGCCCATGTCGAAGCCGCCGGCCTGGATGTGCAGGTCCGAATGGCACATGCCGCAATGCGTGATGCGCACCGTCACCTCGCGGCCGGTGGGCGCGGGCAGCTCGTCGCTCATCTCCTCGAGCGGGCCGCCCCACTTGGGAAAGGCCCAGCGGTGTGCGCAGCGGTAGTTCATGCGTGTCTCCGAAGGTGGTTCTGCACCCCGGACGGTAGCAAATCGGCGCTGTCACCGGCGCGACGCCAAGCGGGCATACTGGCCCGCCTGCCGATGCCGCCCCCCTGGGCCCCGAACATGAGCGACAACGCCTACCTGCGCCAACCCACGCTGCAAGGCGACAGCGTGGTCTTCGTCAGCGACGACGACCTGTGGCGCGTGTCCGCTTCCGGCGGCGTGGCGCAGCGCCTGACGGCCGGGCTGTCCGAGCCGTCCACGCCCTGCCTGTCGCCCGATGGGCACTGGCTGGCCTTCATCGGCCGCGACGAGCAGCACCCCGAGGTCTACGTCATGCCGGCCCACGGCGGCCCGGCGCGACGCCTCACCTGGCTGGGCCCGGACACGCTGGTGCGCGGCTGGACGCCCGAAGGCCACGTGCTCTTCGTCAGCACCTGGGGCCAGCCCTTCTTCCGCAACCACCAGGCCTACACGGTGGACCCGGCCGGCGGCATGCCGCAGCCGCTGCAACTGGGCCAGGTGAACCACCTGGCATGGGGGCCGCATGGCGCGCGGGTCATCGGCCGCAACACCGCCGATCCGGCGCGCTGGAAGCGCTACCGCGGCGGCACCGCCGGCCACCTGTGGATCGATGCCAATGGCAGCGGCGAATTCCGCCGCATGCGCGAGCTGCAGGGCAACCTCAGCTGCCCGATGTGGATCGGCGAGCGGGTGTACTTCATCTCCGACGCCGAAGGCACCGGCAACCTCTACAGCTGCCTGCCCGACGGCAGCGAACTGCGCCGCCACACCGACCATGCCGACTTCTATGCCCGCCATGCGCATAGCGACGGCCGGCGCATCGTCTACCAGTGCGGCGCGCGGTTGTGGCTGCTGGACCCGGCCAGCGGCGAACACCGCGTGCTGGACATCGAGGTGCCCAGCCCGCGCACCCAGGCGGCGCGGCGCTTCGTGCCGGCCGAAGCCCACCTGGCCGCCGCACAGCTGCACCCGGCCGGTCACAGCCTGGCGCTGGACGTGCGCGGCAAGCTCTACACGCTGCCGCTGTGGGAAGGCGCGGTGTGCCAGCACGGCGTGGCCGACGGCGTGCGCTACCGCCACGGCCAGTGGCTGGCCGACGGCCAGACGCTGGTGGTGGTCAGCGACGCCACCGGCGAAGAGCGCATCGAGCTGCACGGCACCGACGGCCCGCGCGTGCTCGACTGGCCCTGCGGCCCGGTGGAAAGCCTGCGCGCCGCGCCGGTGGGCAGCGTGGTCGCCATCACCAACCACCGCAACGAGCTGCTGATCGGCGACGCCGCCGGCGGCCATTGCCAGGTGGTGGACCGCAGCGATGCCGGCCGCTGCGAAGACCTGGCCTGGTCGGCCGACGGCAGCTGGCTGGCGTACAGCTACCAGGCCACCGCGCGGCAGCGGGCCATCAAGCTGTGCGAGGTGGCCACCGGCACCTGCACGATGGTCACCACCGCCGAGTTCCGCGACTACAGCCCCAGCTTCGACCCGCAGGGCCGCTGGCTGTACTTCCTGTCGCTGCGCACCTACGACCCGGTGTACGACAGCGTGCAGTTCGAGATGAGCTTCCCGCGCGCCGCGCGGCCCTACCTGCTGGCGCTGCGCGCCGGCGACCGCGCGCCCTTCGAGCGCGAGCCCAAGGGCCTGAAGGCCGACGACAAGGACGACGCGGCCGATAAGCCCGGCGCCGGCCCGCTGCGCGTGGACCTGCCGGGCATCAGCCAGCGCATCGCCGCCTTCCCGGTGCCCGAAAGCCGCTTCGGCCGGCTGGCCGGCGCGGCCCAGGGCAAGGTGCTGTGGACCGTGCTGCCCATCGAAGGCCAGCAAGGCCGCGGCGGCCACAAGGAAGGCAGCGGCCGGCTCGAGGCCTTCGATTTCGAGACGCTGCAGGTCGACACGCTGATGGACAAGGCCGACGATTTCCAGCTGGCGGCCGACCATGCCACCGTGCTGGTGCGCGACGGCAAGCGGCTGCGCGCCATCGGCCTGGACGCCGCCGACAAGGACGAGGCCGACGGTGCCGACAGCGACGCGCCGTCGCGCAAGACCGGCTGGATCGACCTGGGCCGCGTGCGCGTGTCGGTCGACCCGCGGGCCGAATGGCGGCAGATGCTGCGCGAGGTGTGGCGCCTGCAACGCGATCACTTCTGGGTAGCTGACATGTCCGGCGTCGACTGGCCGGCCATGCTGCGCCGCTACGAGCCGCTGCTGCCGCGCGTGGCCACGCGTGCCGAGCTGTCCGACTTGATCTGGGAACTGCAGGGCGAGCTGGGCACCTCGCACGCCTATGAATCCGACGGCGACCACCGCCGCCCGCCGCAGGTGGCGCTGGGCCACCTGGCGGCCGAATGGCAGCTGCGGCCGCAGGACGGCAGCTTCGAGATCACGCGCATCGTGCGCGGCGACGGCTGGGACGCGCAGGCCGATTCCCCGCTGCATGCGGTGGGCGTGGAAGCGCAGCCGGGAGAGCGCATCGTCGCGGTGAACGGCCAGCGCGTGTCGCGCGAACGGCCGCCGCAGGCGCTGCTGGTGCACCAGGCCGGCGCCAAGGTGGAGCTGACGCTGGCCCGCGGCGAAGGCAGCGCCGCCACCACCCGCCGCGTGCTGGTGACCACGCTGGCCGACGAGGTGCCAGCCCGCTACCGCGAATGGGTGGAACACAACCGCGCCTGGGTGCATGCGCAATCGGCCGGCCGCGTGGGCTACCTGCACCTGCCGGACATGATGGCCGACGGCTTTGCCGAGTTTCACCGCTACTTCGGCGCCGAATGCGACCGCGACGCGCTGATCGTCGACCTGCGCTACAACCGCGGCGGCCATGTCAGCGAGCTGCTGCTGGAGAAGGTGGCGCGCAAGCGCATCGCCTACAACGTGCCGCGCTGGGGCCGCATCACGCCTTACCCCGAAGAGTCGGCCGCCGGCCCGGTGGTGGCGCTGTGCAACGAGCATGCGGGCAGCGACGGCGACATCTTTGCCCACGGCTTCAAGCTGATGGGGATCGGCCCGCTGGTGGGCACGCGCACCTGGGGCGGCGTGATCGGCATCTGGCCGCGCACGCTGCTGGTGGACGGCACCGAGACCACGCAGCCCGAGTATTCGTTCTGGTTCCGCGACGTGGGCTGGGGCGTGGAAAACCACGGCACCGACCCGAACGTGGAAGTGGACAACGCGCCGCAGGACGCCGCCGCCGGCCGCGACCGCCAGCTGGAAACCGCGCTGGCCACCGCGCTGCAGCTGGCCGAAGGCCGGCGCACCGCCCTGCCCGACATGGCGGCCCGGCCCCACCTGGCGCCGCCGCCGCTGCCGCCGCGCGACAACAGCTAGCGGCTACAGCCGCTGCTCGCGCCAGAAGCCCAGCTTCTCCTGCGCCACCCGGTCGCTGTAGCTGAACAGCACCAGGTCGGCGTCGGCGTGCAGCGTGTACGGCATCCAGCCCGGCACCACCACCACGTCGTGCGGCGTCAGCGCCAGGCGCTGCCCGGCCACGCGCAGCTCGCCGCGGCCTTCCACGCCCACGAACACCGTGCTGTCGCTGCTGCGATAGGGCAGCGTGGCAAAGCCCTGCGGCAGCAGCCGGATCATCGTGGCGATGGTGGGCATGGCCCAGCCGCCATCGGCCGGGTTGACATAGCGCAGCAGGTGGCCCAGGTGCGCATCGGGCGCGGCACCGCGGGCCAGCGCGAACAGCGCCTCGCGGGTGCGCGCATAGGGGTAGTTGAAGACCGGCGAGTTCAGCGAGCCCGGCTGCCAGCCCACCGGCAGCAGGCCGCTGCCGTAGCGCGCCAGCGCGTCGCCAGCCGGGCGCGTGAGCGGCGCCTCGTCGGCATGGTGGTCCTCGCGGAAGGTGCTGGCAAACAGCGCGCAGATCGGAATGTCCAGCCCGTCCAGCCAGACCATCGGCGCCGTCGATTCGTTGCCGTGGTGGTGCCAGGTCCAGCTGGGCGTGATGACGAAATCGCCCGGCTCCATCAGCGTCTTCTCGCCGTCCACCGCGGTGTAGGCGCCATGCCCTTCGATGACGAAGCGCAGCGCGCTTTGCGTGTGGCGGTGCGCGGGCGCCACCTCGCCGGGCATGATCAGCTGCAGCCCGGCATAGAGCGAATTGGTGATCTGCGAGCTGCCGTGCAGGCCCGGGTTCTCCAGGATCAGCACGCGGCGCTCGGCTTCCTTGGCGCTGATGTGCTGGGCCGATTCCAGCACGTAGGGCCGCACCTCGGCATAGGCCCAGCGGTGCGGCACGCCGGCGGGCGTGGGCTCGGCCGGCACCAGCGACTTCAGCCGCGTCCACAGCGGCGCCAGGTGCTGGGTGTCGGCCCGGCCGTAGAAGGCCTGGCGCTGCTGCTGGAGGTCGGGCACGGCGGACATGGCGGGCTCCATCGCGGGGTTCAGGGTGCTTGGGCGGAGTATGTGCTCAGCGCGCCGGCCAGCGCGGCGTTGAAGGCATCGGCCGCCTCGAACTGCACCCAATGGCCGGCATCGGGCAGCACCTGCAGCCCGCCGAAGCCGGGCGCGGTGGACAGCACCTGCTGCACCAGCGGCAGGCGGTGGCGGTACAGCACGTCCTGCCCGCCCCAGATGCCGTGCAGTGGGCAGCGCAGCGTGGGCAGCACCAGGCACAGCGCATCCGTCAGCATCAAGCGGCGGCGGCGCAGGCGGTCACGCTCCACGTTGGCGGCATGCAGCGCCACCGCCAGCGGCGTGGCCGACTCCGGCCGCGCCAGCATCAGCGTCAGCAGGTTGTGGCGGTGCGCTGCAGTGCGGGCCGGGCCGGGCGGCAGACTGTCCCAGCGCTGCAGCGGCAGCGGCGGCAGCAATTCGGCACTGAGGCCGGGGCAGCCCACCAGCACCAGCCGCGCCAAGCGCGCCGGCTGCGCCTGCGCCCACAGCCCGGCCACCAGCCCGCCGAAGGAAAAGCCCACGCAGGCCACCGGCTGCGGCCCCAGCAGCGCGTGCAGGCCCTGTTCCAGCCAGCCGGGCAGCACATCGGCATCGTGGCCATCGGGCGGCGCGGCCGAATCGCCGAAGCCCGGCATGTCGGGCACCAGCACCTGCCAGCCGGCGGCGGCCAGTGCGTCGATGTTGCGCACCCAGTGCGTCCAGCTGCCCGAGCCGCCGTGCAGCAGCAGCAAGGGCGGCTGCGAAGGCGTGCCCCAGCGGTGCCAGACCAGCGTGCCGTCACCGCAGGGCGTGTGCAGCACCGAGGCGCGCTGCTGCAGGGCGGTGACTTCGGGGTGGGATGGCATGGGGCGAGTCTAGGGCGGGCTGAAAGGCGCTGCCACGCTGGCGCCACGGTCGGGCTGTTGGTACCATGGCCAACATGAAGGCGACTCTGCTGCTGCGCGAGCGTGTCCCTTTCCGGGAAGACTCGTTCGCCGAGTTGGTGCTGTGGCGGGTGCCCGCGCCCTTGCCGGGATCGAATCACGCGTTCAAGTACCGGCTTGCCTTCGTGCGTGGCGGGGTTTGCCTGGTCCGCTTCGACAACGAGGCTGGCAAGGGGGACCATCGCCACGTGCGCGGCAAGGAGTCGAAGTACACCTTTGTCTCTCCCGAGAAACTGGTTCAGGACTTTCTACGCGAAGCAAGGAGAGCTGACGATGAAGACCGTGACGCTTGATGTACGTTCACCGGAACTGGCCGCGCAGGATTTTGTGCAGGCCTGGAAGTCGGGCAAGGCGCAGAAGACGGCGAGGATCTCCTTCGCCACCCCGGAGCTGCTTTGGAAGGTGCTGACCGCCAAGCGCTGGGAGATCCTCAAGGCCATGTGCGGCGCGGGCCCTGTGACCGTCCGCGAGGTGGCACGCCGCGTGAGCCGTGACGTGAAGTCCGTGCACACGGATCTTGCGGCGCTGGTGAAGGCTGGCGTGCTGGACAAGACCGAGAAGGGGCAAGTCGTCTTTCCGTACGAGTCGGTCAAAGTGGAGTTTCTTCTGCAAGCTGCCTGATGGCGCGCACCTGAAGCTATTCAGAGCAAGGTCCGCCCCTTGCGTTGCAGCGGCAGCGGCAGCACCTACGCCCACAGCCCGGCCACCAGCCCACCGAAAAAGAAGTCCACGCAGGCCGCCGGCTGCGACCCCGGCAGCACGTGCAGGCCCTGCTGCAGCCAGCCGGGCAGCACATAGGCATCGTGGCCATCGGGCGGCGCGGCCGAATCGCCGAAGCCCGGCATGTCGGGCACCAGCACCTGACAGCCGGCGGTGACCAGCGCATCGATGTTGCGCAGCCAGTGCGTCCAGGCGGAGGAAGCGACACAGGGATCAATCACGCTTCTTATCGCATCGCGTGAGCACTTGAGTCGAATGAAGGAGGAGGCGGTTAGAGCAGGCGAAGAGGTCGAGAAGCATGAGGCCGACCTGCGTAAGCTCCGTGGTGACGCATAACATAGCATTCGGCACTGTGGCCTGCTGCCGGTTTCGAAGACACCTTGTTAAGGTGCAAGACGAAACCGGAGGTGGTTCATGGCAACGAGACGGCAGTTCAGCCGGGAGTTCAAGCTTGAGGC